>Ga0208830_1000007_pt1 | contig 182018 bp, 188 predicted proteins | sample DeeseametaMP2634_FD_184169 | JGI IMG/M metagenome (GOLD analysis project Ga0208830, IMG submission 184169) | Marine microbial communities from the Deep Atlantic Ocean - MP2634 (SPAdes) | ecosystem: Environmental > Aquatic > Marine > Oceanic | place: Northeast of Antigua and Barbuda, North... | reverse complement strand
ACGGCGGCCGTAACTATAACGGTCCTAAGGTAGCGAAATTCCTTGTCGGGTAAGTTCCGACCTGCACGAATGGCGTAACGACTTCCCCACTGTCTCCAGCATAGACTCAGCGAAATTGAACTCTCCGTTAAGATGCGGAGTTCCCATGGTCAGACGGAAAGACCCTATGAACCTTTACTACAGCTTCACAGTGGCATTAGAAATGTTATGTGCAGGATAGGTGGGAGGCTTTGAAGCGGAAACGCCAGTTTTCGTGGAGCCAACGTTGAAATACCACCCTTAACCTTTCTGATGTCTAACCGCGGTCCGTGAATCCGGATCCGGGACCCTGTGTGGTGGGTAGTTTGACTGGGGCGGTCGCCTCCCAAACAGTAACGGAGGCGTACAAAGGTTGGCTCAAGTTGGTCGGAAATCAACTGTAGAGCGTAATGGTACAAGCCAGCCTGACTGCGAGACTGACAAGTCGAGCAGGGACGAAAGTCGGTCATAGTGATCCGGTGGTTCCGCATGGAAGGGCCATCGCTCAACGGATAAAAGGTACTCTAGGGATAACAGGCTGATACCACCCAAGCGTCCACAGCGACGGTGGTGTTTGGCACCTCGATGTCGGCTCATCTCATCCTGGGGCTGAAGCAGGTCCCAAGGGTATGGCTGTTCGCCATTTAAAGAGGTACGTGAGCTGGGTTCAGAACGTCGTGAGACAGTTCGGTCCCTATCTGCCATGGGTGTTGGAATATTGAGAGGAGCTGCCCCTAGTACGAGAGGACCGGGGTGGACGTACCTCTGGTGTACCTGTTGTCGCGCCAGCGGCACCGCAGGGTAGCTATGTACGGACGGGATAACCGCTGAAAGCATCTAAGCAGGAAGCCTCCCTCAAAACAAGTATTCCCTGAGAATCGTTCTAGACTAGGACGTTGATAGGAAGGATGTGGAAGCATGGCAACATGTGAAGCTAACCTTTACTAATTTATCGATCGGCTTGAATCACCACTGCAGTATTATTTCGATAATACTAAGGTAATATCAACCGCGCGCATGAATAAAATCGTTGTTTTAGACAACGACACTCAGTGTTAAAACCAAGTTTGTTTGGTGTTTATTTTATGAATTTAAATGACCTGGTGGCTATAGCGAGAATGAAACACCCGATCCCATCCCGAACTCGGTCGTGAAAAGTCTCAGCGCTGATGGTACTTTGTCTTAAGGCACGGGAGAGTAGGTCGCGGCCAGGTCTTTTAAATTCATAATTTAAACGATCTCATATACTTATTTACACCGAATTTAAAAGCGCCCCTGATTGGGGCGTTTTTTATTGCCCCTATTTCGTATTGACATAAGCGGAGATCGTGGTACATTACGTGAAATTAATAAATATTAAAGGTGATTCTATGAAAGTACGCGAGCTTTTATATTGGCTACAAGGTGCATTTGAAATCAATGACGACCAGTTTTTTCTTACAGCGCCGGCAGCTGGCAAACTACAGGAAAAACTCAGTAAGGTTGATAAGAAACAGGCCGATCCGCAAGTTATTGAGACAATAGGATATATTAAGGCTTTGACGGAAGAAATCCTCGCGGCAGATAGGCCCGTAACGCAAAAGAGACTGTCGGATAAGATCAAGGTGCATTTGAATGATATTTTTGTTCATGCGATTGAACCGTCTATTAAGGGCGATCAAAAGCCCCAGCAAAAAAAGGGATCGGATATAGTCGCCTGTTAGTAAAGAAGGAAAATTAAAATGAAAACCCAAGAATTTGCATACTATCTACAAGGTTATTTTGAAATTAATGGAAGTGATAATATAATTTCCACACGCATGGCAAATGTTCTGGATAACAAGCTTAAAAAGTTGGAAACAGCACAAACTGATGCTCCACAACTTTTGGAGTTTGTTGGTATGGTCAAAGGTCTTTTACCCTTGTTAAAAAGTGAAAGTACAACAAATGATATGCGCGCGACACTTTCAAAGCAGATTGGTGATCAACTGAATAATGCCTTTGTTCACGCAATTGACCCATCATATGCGGGCGATCAAAACCAGTTTAATCAGACACATAGTGGCGGCAAAAAACCGACCACTGATCTTGAACCGGGTATGCGCTGTTAATCATGACTAATCACGAATTTCGCGAATGGTTAAAGGGTTTTTTCGAGATGTCTGAAGAAGGCACGCTTTTAAACCCTGACCGCGTTCAAATTATCATCAATCATTTGAATTTGGCCGAGGCTGTTGAAGAAGGCCTTGATAGTTTTAACGAACAATTGCGCGCGGATCTGTACCAATTCCGTGAAGATGCGCAAACATCCCCGCCCGATTTCAATGTTCTGACCGATGACATCAAAAACCGAATTTTAGACTAAAAATAAAAAGCACTGTAACCTTTTTGACCTTTCCTACGAAATAATAATCAGGAAGTCTTTTTGAAAGGTAACTAAATGTCCCGATCTTTTCTGATTATATTATCTGCTCTTTTACTCGTCAGCTTTTACCAGCTTTCGGCCTATAGCTATCCGATTGAAAATCTGAAAATGACACATCCTGATCGCTATCACGTGCTCGAGCTTTTTACATCACAAAGCTGTTCATCCTGTCCTCGCGCTGATGCGCTGCTGGAAGAATTGGACGTCCAGGATAATATCATCGCCCTCAGCTGTAATGTCACCTATTGGAATCATTTGAACTGGAAAGACACGCTTTCAAACGACTTTTGCACGGATAAACAAAGCCTCTATAGCCTTACTCAAAACCGCGGCGGCCGCATTTTCACACCCGAACTGATGATTAACGGCACGGAAAGCATGGTCGGATCAAACCGGAAAAAGATCATTGATTACCTGTCAAACAGCTCGCAGGGTGTTCATGCGCTAGATATAGAAATAAGAGCTGAGTCATTAGTGATCACATCGACACAACAAATTGTCTCGCAAAATAAAGTGCTTTTAATTCCCTATGGTCATAAACATACACAAGATATTCAGGCCGGCGAAAACCGCGGGCGAACAATCAATTACACAAATCCTTCATTGGATATGATCGTTATCGCAGAAAATTGGGGTGGAAAGAGCCCGATTAATACAATTGTAAAAAAATACAAAGGCCTGGCAGGATATGTCGTGATCATATCGGATACCACTATCGCCGGAAAAACTTTGGCTGCAGGGAAAATAGAACTGTAACTAAATTTTCTGGAGATGATAGATTTGCTGACGCCAAAAGCGGTCAGGTGCAAAAAAGGCTTTTTCCAAAATACGGATGTTTGCAAATTGCTCCAGCATATTTGCCAGTCTTCTTCCGGAATGGGCTTTGTGATGCGATTTTAAAAACAGCCGCCAGTATATTTCCCCAACAATCATTGGCAAACTATCAATCGTATAATCGGCAATAAAAATATCGCCGCCGGGTTTGGCAGCCTTAATCATTTTAGAAATAAATTCTTTTTGCCTTTTAATATGGTGTAATACATAGTGGCAGGAGACAACGTCATAAATTTCATCGTCCATATTGAAATTTTCAATATCGGATTGCTCTAGTGTCGTGTCTTTGTCCCCTTTAAAGCGCATTTGTGCCTGCACAAGCATGGCAGAAGATGTATCAATACCTGTCAACAACGCATCTGGCTGACAATGGCGCAAGCTTTGCAGAAAGGCGCCTGTGCCGCAGCCAAGGTCTATTATGTTGATAGGTTTAGAAAATGCAGTATTAGTAATTCGCTCCAATGTCCACTCTCGGGCCGGATGCAAAAAAGAAGTCCATTTATCTTCATAAAAGGCTGCAATATTGTTGTAATCAGTCTGAACAGCTGTCATGAATATAAAATAATATAATCCAGCTAACAAAAACACAAAAAAACCGGAGGCCTTTCAGCGCCTCCGGCGTAATGGTAGGTTGTTAATCAGCAACGACCTTTTTTGGCCTGTCCCGGTGGGCAGAAATATCCATCTTTGTAGACGGGATTACCGATATAGCGGCCATCGCGGTCATAATTTCGATCATCTAAAAAGTCGCGGTCAAGGTCACGATCTGTAAACAAATCGGCGATGTCAACGATATCGTCTTCCAGACGCGAACGATCGCGGTCAACCCAGCGGATGTCTCCGTCACGAATGACGCGTACCTTGTCAGCCTGAGCGGTTGAAATCTGAACACCAAATAGCATGGCGCTGACGGCGGCAAATGCAAGTAATTTTTTCATCTTATTTTCCTTTTCGTGGTTGGTTTAACAGTTGTTTTTTGACGCTTCACCCGGTGGACAGAACTCGTCGTTTAAATCATTCTCTGCGGGCCCTGTGTCGGCCTGTATAACGTTGCCTTGCGTATTTACAGGTGAATACATAGGTGAAACCACTGCCGGGCCGCAAGCTGCAAGCAAGAAAGCCATAAATGTTATTATACTAAAGCGCATAGATTGTCCTTTCATAGCCTCATACGAAAGGCATCTTTTACGAGTTCCAATTAATTTGGATTAAGGGGTTGCAATCGCTGTCAGAAGTTTATATAAAGAGGAGCACATCTTGACGCGGGATGGAGCAGCCCGGTAGCTCGTCAGGCTCATAACCTGAAGGTCGTAGGTTCAAATCCTACTCCCGCAACCAATTCTAGAAAATCATAAAAAATCTGAAGTTAGTTACCTGCAGGTTTGCGTCTTTTTGGGTTGCGACCGCGCTCAATCTTGAATTCGATAGGGTTTTCTTCCTTCACTTCAGGTCTGATACCTGTGTCTTCCTGCAAACCGTCGATGATCCACTGCTGCTTATCAGCAAGCAACTGCGCTTTTTTATTAAGCTTTTTTCTTTCGCGGTTGTCATGCGCGCTACGAAATTTGTTTTTGATAGCTCTGATACCTGTTTCAAGTTTATCGTAGGCCTCTTTTTGCGCACCGTTTGCGGCGTATTTTTTGTCAAGATGGGTAATGGTTGTAAATAGCTTACGGTTTTTTAGATCATCTTTTGCACCTGGCCAACCAAAAAAACCCTCGCCGTTCATTAATGCAATGCCCCCCCAAAGCCCATGCACAAGCGAAGTGCCTGCTAAAGTAATGCCGCCATCAAGCGGGATAAGACAAGCTGCAGCAGTATGCGGCGTCCCAAATGTTAGTTTTCTTGGATGGTTGATTTTGGCTCTGGTAAAGGCGGCGCGTAATTTAGTGATCATTGTTTATTTTCCAGTTTTTAATTTTCGCAGTCAGGTTAACATAATGCACTAATCTTGTCAATTGGAATTGCGTTGGGTCTGGTATAATAGACCTAATTTTTTAGATAGATGATCAGGTCGTTTAAAAAGCTTGTATTTCCGTTTTTTGACAAAGGTGCTAGATTATTTTAGGGGAGAAATATGTCCAGCCTGAATTTTTTTAAAAATATAAAACCGATCACAAATTTTACTGATGCGTGTGATATTGCAAATTATGTTGATGCGCCGGAAAGCTGCTACATACTGCTAACCGATATTAAAGGCTCGACCAAGGCTATAGAGGCCGGGCGTTATAAAGACGTCAATATGGTAGGGGCAGCGTGTATTGCAGCGTGCGTCAACACCTGCCGTGCCGATTTGCCGTTTGTTTTTGGCGGGGATGGCGCGACCATTTTGATACCCCATGAATATTATGATGAGATTGCCTTGCAGATGGCTGCGGTCAGAAAATTATCTGAAGAATATTACGGACTTGGTCTGCGGATCGGGATGATGCCGATGTCAGATATTTATCAAAGAGGATATAGTTTCAAACTTTGCAAATATCAATATTCGACCGGTGCTGCGATATACATGTACGGCGGTGAAGGGCCGAATGCGGCGGACAATATCATAAAAAATGGCGAATATTTGCTGGATGACAACGAAGTAAGTACGCATCCGAACCTGACAGGTCTGTCGTGTCGATGGCAGCCGATTAAATCTGCTGGCGGTGTCGTGATGACTTTGCTGGTTCAGGCCAGAAATCAAGACAGAAACCAAGACAGGCAAAATGAAATCTACCGAAAGATAAATGATTTTATCACGAATGATTGCAAGCAGGTATCTAATCCGATTGCGAATGATGCCGGTTTAAAATATACCTGGCCCGGCTTCGAGGGGTTTCGCATGGCAAAGATCGTTTGGAAGCAGACTGATCCGCTTCGGGCGATGATTGCGCAGGCTTTTGAAACATTTGTATTTCGTATATTTAATCGCTTCGATATTACGATGAAGGGTTTCAATGCCTGCCAATATAAAAAAGACATGCAGGAAAATTCGGACTATAGAAAATTTGATGGTTTGCTGCGGATGGTCCTGGATTGCCGAAATGAAGAGGCGCAGGCGATAGAGGAATACCTGAAAGGCCTACACGCGGACGGTCAGATTTACTATGGCATTCATAGATCAAAAGCAACATTACTGACCTGTTTTGTAGAATCTGTACAACCGGATAAACATGTGCATTTTGTTGATGGCGATGATGGCGGATACGCCCTGGCAGCAAAACAACTTAAAAGCCAGATATCGGCATCCTTATAATGTCAGATATTCGTCAAAATCATCCAAAGGCCCATGACAATCATCATCAGATTTTCTGTAAGTGATACAAAGCCCAAGGGCACGTTGCTATTGCCACCGACACAGGCGCATTTTAATTCGCGTTTATCAACATAGACAGCCTTGAAAACCGAAACGGCGCCAATGCCCCCGATGAAAAGGGCGGTGAATGCAACTGGAATAGTCAAACCCCCCGCAATCATACCGATGCCGGCAAAACCCTCGGCAAACGGATAGATATAGGCATAAGGTAGCCATTTGCGCGCCAAAAGGTCATAGCCTAGAAACTGGTTTGTAAAGCTGAACAGATCCTGCAATTTCTGTATCGCCAGAATGCACATGCTGAAGGCGATGAAAAATTCGAAAACGGGGATGACGGCAACACGGCCCAGCATGGCAATGCTGGTCGCCAGAGCCATTAGAAACGCAACGCTGAAAATGGCAATAACAGGTTTATAGCTGGTTCCTTCGGGGTTTGCCGGCCCCATGCCAAAGAATTTTCGCAGATCGTCATATCCGCCGATGCGTTTTTTGCCGATAAATGTTTGCGGTGTGGTTTCAACCTTGTGCTTTTTTTTGAAATCGTCGGTTTCTTTACGCGTGTCGAAGGTATGGTCTTCAACCTCATACCCATTTTTCTCCAGCAGGTATTTCGATTTCAGGCCATAGGGGCAAACGCTTTTGCCTATGGTCATACGGTATAATATGGCTTTTTTATCTGACATTTTGATCCTCGCTATTCTAGATAAATCATATAGTTCTGATTTTGAAAAACCAGAAGATATTTCGCAAAATTTGCTTGCGTTATTACATAACATGGTTTATTTTTCATATGGTTTAAAATTATAAGGTGATGCATATGTCTGTATTGTGGAAGAAAATCAAAACTTCGACCGGTAAATCAACGCTTGAAAAAATGGGCCCGGGGGATGTTACTCTGGAGCGTCCAACTGTTCTGTTTTTAACAGGCGTTTCTACCACCATGTCACAGCCCCAGTATGTTGCAGGTGCGATCAGCCATGTTCATGATATGATTGATACGGGCGGTGCAAATAAAAGTGCGGATACTGACGTGTATGCCTGGTCTTACAAAAGCAAACGTTCGAATTTTAAAAGCGTCTTCATGTATAACGCGCTGCCTGATACTTATTTTTCCAATCATGGTCGTCAATTTGTCTATGATTTCCTGTTACCGCATTTTGCAGAGAATATCGAATTTGATAAAAAGGGCCGTCTGAAATCAGCAGACCCGATTGATGTCAAAGAGGTTGCTGAAAAATTCCGTAATCTGACCTTGTTAGCCTATAGTTATGGCTCGGTTTTCTCGCAGGAAGTCTACAACGCGGCCTATGCTGTTATGCAGGATATCGGATATTCCGAAAAGAATGCACGCTTTATGCTGTCGCGCATTCATCAGGTCAGTTTGGGGGCCGTATCACGCCCGATAAAGGAAAAGGACCGCTTTACATCAATCTGTCTTGTGGCAACCAATGATCGGGTCAGCAATCACAAGCGCCGTTTGTATTGGTCTTTCAAAGAATTATCAGCGGCTTATACGAAAACGCTGAAAATCAACAAGCTGTCAAAACGCAACTGGTACATATCCGCACCTGTTCAAAAAGACCTGTGGGAACAAAAACAAGACCCCGAAGGCAACATCGTCATGCGAAATGTGGTGCGCCCGTTATTCCCGAAATGGTGGATACGTCACAGCCATCATGAATTGCCGCACTACACAACCGATCAGGATGAAAGCAACCAGTTCGCTAAAATGGCACGTTTTGCCCTGATTAATTGCGTTAATCGTAAGCATAGTCTGCTGGCATCCGAAATGATTGCTCCGCCGAAATCATTGATCGGACGTGATGCCAAGTTTGATCAAGAATGCGAAAACTATAAAAAGCGCATCAAAAAGGCCATGAACCCCGGTAAATAAAGATTGCCTTACAATCAGTAGGCAATTATTCTGGGCACATCATGAAAAACCAGTTTAGCCTATTACGCCAGCGCCAGTTTCTGCCATTATTTCTGACCCAGTATTTCGGGGCTTTTAATGACAATGTTTTTAAAAATGCGTTGGTTATTCTGATCACATATTCAACTGCAAAAGATTTGGGACAGGATCCGGCCATTTTGGTGACCGCGGCGGCAGGCATTTTTATTTTGCCCTTCTTTTTATTCTCTGCCGTTGCAGGGCAACTGGCGGATAAATACCCAAAACCTTTTTTGATCAAACGCCTTAAAATCATCGAGGTTTTCCTAATGGCGGGGGCAGCAGCAGCGTTTTTTATCGGCAATATATATCTTTTGCTGGGGGTGCTGTTTTTAATGGGGACACAATCCAGCTTTTTCGGGCCGCTAAAATATTCGATACTACCGGATTTATTGCACGAAGATGAGCTGATCGGCGGGAATGCGCTGGTCGAGGCGGCGACCTTTATCGCGATCTTATTGGGAACGATTGTTGGCGGCATCTTTATTCTGAAAGACGGCGGCATCACAATTATATCGGGATCCGTTATTCTAGTTGCTGCGATGGGCTGGGCATCTAGTATCTTTATTCCGAAAGGCAAAGCCGCAAATAACAATATGAGCGTGAACTGGAATATCTTTTCCGCCAGCTGGGATATCATCAAAACCCTGCGACCACAAAAAGATGTTTTTAATGCGATCCTGGGCATTTCGTGGTTCTGGCTGGTAGGGTTTATTTTTCTGGCCTACTTACCCGTATACGGTCAGAGCATCCTGCGGGTGAATGAAGATGTCGTCACGATGATGCTGACATTTTTTTCTGTCGGTATCGGGGCAGGATCATTGCTGTGTAACCGCCTTTTAAACGGTGAAATCAAAATGACATGGGCGCCTGTCGGGGCCCTAGGTATGGCAGTGACAACATTGCTGCTCTATTTTTATCCCACAAACGTCATGCCCGATGATGTCTATCTGGACCTGTCAGGTTTCTTTGCTGATGTTTCGAATTGGTATGTGTTTTTGATTATGACGATGGTGGCCGCCTTTGGCGGGCTATATGTTGTGCCGCTTTATGCGGTTTTGCAAACGCGTGTTAAATCGACATATCGTTCACGTGCGATTGCGGCCAATAATATCATGAATGCCTTTTTTATGGTGGCAGCATCTGTGATTACCCTAGTACTTCTCAAATACCTTGATTCTATTGCCGGCCTGTTTGCGGTGCTGGGCGTTTTGAATTTTATTGTGGCCGCCTTGTTTTTGCGGGGGCGTAAATGAACCTTGCCGATGCTGCTTTAAAGGTTTTAACTACCGCAGACCCGAATGAAAAAGCAAACCTGACACATATGTTGGCCAAAGAATGGCAACGATCGGATAACAGAACAATCACTCCCGTTGAAATTCCCGATCGTCCCGCGCGCCCTGAAAAGCCTGAATTAAAATCGCCGACCGAAATGCCGAAACGTAAAAAGGCAGGTTCGATCCGTGGGCGCATTGCTTTATTGCATGCCTTGGCACATATCGAGCTGAACGCGATTGACCTTGCGTGGGATATTATCGGGCGTTATGCAGACCTGTACGAGGCTGAAAAGGGCTTTAGCCTGCCGATCGAATTTTACGAACAATGGCTGGATGTTGCGGTGGACGAGGCTAAACATTTTTTGATGCTGCAAGAACGCCTGTCTGATTTCGGGGCACAATATGGCGATTTGCCTGCCCATGATGGACTGTGGGAATCGGCGCTGGAGACCAAAGATGATTTTGCAGCGCGTCTTGCGATCGTCCCGATGGTTTTGGAGGCACGAGGGTTAGATGTAACGCCCCATATGATCGGGGCGATGAATAGACACGGTGATGATGAAACGGCAGAACTGCTGCAGATTATTCACGATGATGAAATATCACACGTCAGGGCAGGGACCGTTTGGTTTGATGAATGGTGCACATTTTATGATCTGGATGGGGAAGAACATTGGCAATCCCTGGTCGATCAATACTTCAAAGGGCGTTTGAAAAAACCGTTTAATCATGACAGCCGCAACAAAGCCGGCATGATCCGGGACTGGTATGAGCCACTGGCAGAGGCCTTGGAAGTATGAGCGAAAATAAAAGCGCAGATTGGGACTGGTCCGAATATTTTGACAAAATTAATGACCCGCCGATGCGCGGAACAGTTCAAGCCGCCATTGATGTTTTAGGTCTGGGGCAGGGACGACCTGCCATTGATCTGGGTTGTGGGCACGGGAATGATACCGTCCATATGTTGAATGCAGGGTTCGAGGTGCTGGCGATGGACACATCTGCCGAAGGCCTGCGACGGCTGCAAAATCGCGCTGATCTGGAAGCCGACCTTTTGAGCGCTCAAAAAGCATCTTTTCACACGGCAGATTGGAAGAAAAACATCTGGACCAATGCGGGATTTGCTTTGCCATTCTGTCCGTCTGATAAATTTGATCAGGTCTGGCAGCGTATCAGTGAAAATCTGCAGGATGGCGGTATTTTTTCAGGCCAACTGTTCGGCATAGAAGACAGTTGGAACGGTAAAGTCAGTGACATGAATTTTCACAGTGAAGAAAGCGTCAGGGCGCTTTGTAACAGCTATGGAATAATGCACTTTGAAGAAGAAAAGGGCGATGGCAAAGACGCTGTCGGCCGCCCGAAATACTGGCATATCTTTCACATTGTCTTGCAGAAAAAATCCAAGTAATATAGGCGCTTATAACAGTTTCAGGAGAATATAATGCTAGATATCAAAAACTATGATATTACGCCGGATCGCGGCTTTTTAACCCCACATGATATGGAACAGGTGAGCTTGCCCCCGGTCTTTGACCCGATTGTCGATGCGGGTAAGAAGCTATCTGATTATATGACGTCAGGCCGTGTCAGACATTTTTTGAACAAGCTACCCGAAATTGACATCGCGCCCGAACTTGAAAAACTCTCGGATGCGCAGTTGCGTCTATTGATGGTGCGTTATTCCTTTATCATGCAGGCCTATATGTGGGGCGAGGATACGGTCGTTGATGTTCTGCCACGCAATATTGCGGTGCCGTTTTCAAAGCTTGCAGATAAAATGGGGCTGTTCCCCCTTTTACCATACAGCGGATATACGCTGGATAACTGGGCGAAACTTGAGCCCGAAGGCGACGTGACGCTGGATAATATCTATGTTATTCAAAATTTTTATGATGGGGTAGATGAAAATTGGTTCATTCTGGTGCATGTCGAAATCGAGGCCAAAGCCGGCCCGGCATTGGCAGCTATTCCGACATTAATCGAAGCTGTAAAAAGCGATGATGTCGATGGCGTCAAAGCGCAACTGCGCGTGATCAGATCGGCGTGGGATAAAATCAATCCTGTTTTTGATCGTATGGTCGAGCGCTGCGACCCGCATGCCTATTACTTGCGTGTGCGCCCCTATATCCATGGTTTTAAGGGAAACCCAGCCCTGCCAAATGGTTTGAAATACGAAGGCGTTGAAAAGTATGAGGGCAAATATCAGGAGTTTCGTGGGCAGACGGGATCTCAAAGTTCTATCGTACCGACAATGGATGCGCTGTTTCAAATCGCCCATGAAAATGATCCGATGCGTGAATATCTTGATGAATTGCATTTTTATCGTCCGCCGAAACACCGTAAGTTTATTGAAGATGTGCGCGATCATTCAAAGCTGCGCGATTATACAATTGGCAAGAATGATGACGAGCTGACGGGGTTATACAACGACTGCGTATCACATGTGCAAAAATTCCGCACGCGCCATCTGGAATACGCCGCCAGCTATATCAACAAGCAGGCAAAATCCGCAGACGGTAACCCGACTGATGTCGGAACAGGCGGCACGCCATTCATGAAATATCTGAAAAAACACCGTGACGAAAGCGGCAATCATTTACTGCCGCTGGCATCATAAAAAAGAACAAAGGAAAACACCGGCCATCTAGGCCGGTGTTTAAACTAGTCGGGGTAGACTATTTCTAAGGACTTATCGGGTCAAAATAAGTCGTATGTGGCATGTGTTTTCATCACATTCATATCTGCATACGCATTGTCTGCAGATGCGGTTCCCCAAATTTTAAAAAAACTTAGGCGGGCGCCATTTCGGGCAGTTTTGCCGTCGGGCATTTGCGCAGATATTCATCAAGGGATGATCGTTTCGGCGGCTTCGTCAAAAAGCCTTTTGCGCCCATTTTTACAGCCTTGATAACATTCGACTGAATGGAATCCCCACTAATAACAATAACGTAGGCGTCTGGGTCCATTTCTATGATTTTCTTTAAAATACCAAAGCCATCCAGCTCGGGTAGATGAATGTCGACAAATACAATGTCGGGCTGAATATCCTTGTAGAACTGTTCGATATTGGTGCCGTCCGACATTTCGGTCATTCGAAAGTCTTTTTTTAATGTCGCCGAGAAAACGGTACGGATATAGGCATCGTCATCAATAATAATTGCGCGGTTTTCGTTGCGCTCCATCCGCTTTGTATATGATGCAGAGCGTTCCGCACCATTATCATTTTCGGGGGGCTCGGCAGCGGGGGCGCCGTTACTTGATATCCTAAAGCTGAGGCTTTCAACGCCGCCTTCGAGTCTGTCTGATGAGATTTTGCCAAAGCTGAAGCCTTCGGGGCATAAACGCAACATCAGATTTTGAAAGATTTCCTGTTCGCGGCCCAGCTTTAACAGTGCATCCAGACTTTGGCCATTAAAGGCAACCACACCATCATATGTTTGCAAATTTTCCTGCAGGCTACGAATCACAGTTTCAGGTTTCAGGTTGTTTTGGCACGCAACCAGATCAACATTGAACCAGTACCATTGGTCCTGATCCGCTGTCAGGCTGGCGATTTCCTGTTTTATGCCTATAGGGCCTTGTTCCTCCAGAACGCGGATTGACATTGCCTATGACCTCATCGTTAAATTCTACACTCAGTATCATCATACAACCACAGGTTTAAAATTATCTTTTTTTTGTCTAAAATTTTATATAAATTTTATCAAAAGCGTTTAACTGCAATACTGAGGCCTGCAACTGTAGGTATTATAATGCTGTCATATTTTTTTGTGTCCGCCAATCTGATGTTAAATTCTTTTAACTGATCGCGTGTCGAGGCACGCACGCGATAGGGGAGCTCATGCATATACACACTGCCTTTTAGTAATGTGTCGTCAGCAACAATAAGCCCGCCTTTGCGAATGTTTTTTTCAGCCCAATCGAGATAATTCAGATAGCTGATTTTATCGGCATCAATAAAAATCATATCAAATGGGCCGTGTTGTTCGGCCAATGCAGGCAGGGTTTCATTCGCGTCGCCTTTTACAATGGTCGTGTTTTGACGGCTGCCTAGGGTTGCTTCGGCCAGTTTCAGCCGTTTTTCGTCATGCTCGCAGGTGTATAAATGTCCGTCTTCAGGTAGTGCATCCGCAATCCACAGCGATGAATAGCCGCCGAGTGTACCGATTTCAACACAGGTTTTAATGTCCGCCATCCGGACCAGGACCTGTAAGATTCGACCGTCCATAGGGGTGACATGGATTGGGAAATCATTGTCATGGATGCGTTTTCGTGCGGCAATCATGTCAGGTGTTTCCACTGCATGCAGGTTTTGAATGTAATCTGTTTTCAAATCAGTCATTGTTCCATCCTTTGATCGGGTTATAATAAAATCTGAACATTCAAACTGCAAAGGGTATTGTTATGGTTTCAGACAGCAGATTCAACATGTGGCGATCAGTTATTGCGGTTGCTCACGCAGATCATAAACTGACAGATGAAGAAGTTAGCTTTATCAGAGAGAAGATTGAAAAATGCGGGTGCGATACCGACCAGACTGAAACACTTTATGAAGACCTTTTAAAGCCGGCATCTCTGGCGGATGTCTTGCCAAAAGTGACAGAGCCTGCCGACCGTAGCATGCTTGTTTATTATGCGCGTTTGCTGGCATGGGCGGACGATGAATATGCCGAAGCAGAAGAAATGCTGCTGAACATGATGCGTGATAACGCGCTCAGTCAGATTAATCTGGAACAGGAATTAAACGAGGCCCATGCGATTGCCAAAAGACATGCCGATGAATATGACGTCTATCTTGCAGAGAACGCAAATATTGCCAAACCAAAATCATGGGTCGGCCGCAGCTTTGCCTTTTTCTCGGACATAATCGACCGCGTATCTTAACATGTCGAATATTGTCATTCTGACAGGGGCTGGAATTTCTGCGGAATCCGGCATTAAAACCTTTCGTGATGCAAACGGGCTTTGGGAAGATCACCGTATCGAAGATGTTGCATCCCCCGAAGGTTTCAGGCGCGATCCTGATACGGTCTATCGTTTTTACAATATGCGCCGCCGCCAGCTGGTATCGGATGCCGTTCAGGCAAATGCCGCCCACACAGCGCTCGCCCGCCTGCAGAAGAAACATAGCGACGACGTAACATTAATCACACAGAATATTGATGATCTGCATGAACGCGGTGGATCTCAAAATGTATTACACATGCATGGTGAGTTACTTAAGGCACGGTGCGATGCCTGCCGGGCGATATCCGATTTTCGTGACGACTTTGATGGTCAGACGAATTGCGCAGAATGCAACAGTGCCGGGGGCTTACGCCCCCATATTGTCTGGTTTGGCGAGATGCCACTTTATATGGATATGATCGAAGAAAAAATTGCCGCCTGCGATGTGTTTGTTTCAATCGGAACATCGGGGCAGGTTTATCCCGCAGCGGGTTTTGTGGCGATGGCCCGTCATTTCGGGGCGGAAACGCACGAATTAAATCTGGAGCCGTCTGCCGTCAGCCACCATTTTGACTATACCGACTACGGACCTGCGACCGAGGTCGTTCCACGTTGGGTGGATCGCATGCTCGGCCGCTAGAAAAATATTATTGTTCCATCCAGATATCGCGCGTCATCTTGTCATAGCCGTGTGAAGAGCTTGGCAGCGGACCGACAACATCTTTTTCAGATTTTGGCATCACGCCTGTCATCTGTTTAACTTTCAAAGCAGCGTCAAAATCTGAATTCGCCTTGATAACGTGGCGTTTATAAGAACCATCTTGCAATACGAATACAGCGTAATAACCGAATGTATCTGCCAGAATTTGTTCGCGAAGTGATGTACTTAGTGTGTGTTTGTAAAACATGGTTTTCTCCTTACATTATCGTTACGCTTTTCATAATGCATAGAGCGTGCCAGTTTTATTATGTTCATTGAAAAAAAGCGGGAATCGCTTTAAATATGGGCATGCATAAAATTTCAAACCAGCAGGATTTAACCGCCGTTACTGAAAAATACACGGCAAAAACGACAGATTACATCGATGGTCTGCTGGAACATCCTGCCATGTCACGGCAATATTTGCCCGATATGCGCGAGCTTGATATTTCGGCGGATGAAAATGCCGACCCGATCGGTGATGTGGCTCATTCGCCTGTAAAAGGAATTGTTCATCGCTATCCAGATCGCGTTCTCCTGAAACCGCATCATGCTTGCGCGGTTTATTGCCGTTTCTGTTTCAGACGCGATATGGTCGGGCGTAATGGCGAGGTTTTAAGCGAAGATGATCTTTCAAAAGCGCTGGATTATATTCGTGATCATAAAGAAATCTGGGAAGTCATACTTACAGGCGGTGACCCGTTTGCCCTGTCTGATCGTCGTTTGAAACATCTGTTTGAGGCATTAAATGAAATCGAACACGTAAAGATGATCCGCATCCATACGCGTGTCCCCGTGGCGGATCCGAAACGAATTACCGCTGAATTGTGCAAGGTCATCAATGATAGTCAAAAGCCTGTCACGATATCTATTCATTGTAACCATGCGAATGAATTGGCAGAGGCGGCACAAAAGGCGATAAAGATGTTGCATCAAAGCGGCGCTGTTCTGGTCTCTCAAACCGTCCTGCTGAAGGGGGTTAATGATGATATCGATACGCTGGAAAAGCTGTTCAGAGAATTGATGATTAATCGCGTGAAACCTTATTATCTGCATCACCCTGATAAGGCGCGGGGGACGGCGCATTTCCGTTTACCGCTGGCGCGCGGGCTTGAAATTTATGGTCAATTGCGCGGACGTATGTCGGGGATTTGTATTCCACATTATATGCTGGATATTCCGGGTGGGTTCGGCAAGGTCACACTGGATAGTGCAAAGGTTTTGATAAAAGAAGACCACGTCGAAATTATCGATCATCGCGGCGTGGTGCATATTTATAAGAACTAGAGCCTTGGTTTTACCTAAATATATTGACAATATTATGTAAATAATATATTCTTTTTCCATGGATTATAATGGCTATACATTTCCGGGGGAGGAGCAATACCTCGATTTTCTGGAGCGCTACGTCAGAAAGGGCGGGTGTTTTAACTATGATGCATGCATTTTCGATGGCGATTTCGAATGTCACGTTGTGGATCAGCCACAATCAGCCGAGCGGGACAAGCATAATTTACGCCGCACCCGCATATTTATTTTAGATAGGGATTTGACGCGCGAGGAACGAGAGCTCTGCCAATTCACGAATTTTAACAATAACTCAAATTACTTTCACAATAATTCCTATTATTTTAAGCCGAATACACCGGCTGACGTGCATTACAAGCCCCCGATTAATGCCGTATTGGTTGCAAAATTGGCAGACCGCGGCGTTGATATGGATTGGCAAAAAGTGCTAATGCCTGAAACGATACCTAAGATGGAGATTATGCTTGGAACCCTCTATCAATATAAAAAGCCCTGGAAGTGGATCGGACATGAACCGGATTATCGCGAATTCACACAATTTGTGTTGGATAACTCCGGATATGAGCAGTTGCGGAGGATTATATACGATACCCACCGAGATATTTTTAATATTCGCATTGAAACAGAAGCTTTCAAACTATTTCGACGTAAGACGCGGCAAAGAATGCAGGCGGAATACTGCTATTTTACAAATGCAGTTTATCGAAAGGCACGGGATTTCTTATTATTGAAGTATAAAATCGCCAATTTTACACCGCTTTCTACTGACGAGCCGTCGGCGCAGCCTTTTAATGGCAAAGCCAAGAAAAACCCGACAGAATATCTTGATGATGAATATAAACTGGCATTGGGGGCGTTGGTTTTAATGGGGCAGAGCAGTGCGCAAATCAAAATATTCCAAGGTAAAATGAAGCTGGGCTTTAATCATTTTAACCAGGTGCGCGTGCTGGCCTATGAGCATGGGGAGCGTATGATGATAGATGCAAAATCTGCAACATCATTGGATAAGCGTTCAAAGAACAAGAAGCTTGGTATTTTCTAATTATTCAACGGTTTCCGGAGCAGGCGTTTCTTCGTTGACGGGCAGTTGCTCGTCTGCGCCTTCCACAGCTTCCTCCGCAGGTGGGGGGACATCAGGCAGGGCAGCCGGATTATCACTCAGGCTACGTAGATATGCGATAACATTCGCGCGTTTTTCCGGATCTTTTAATCCGATGTAATTCATTTTAGTGCCTTCGATGTAGGCTTTAGGCTTATAAAGGAAGTTATTTAACTCGTCATACGTCCATGAACCTTCATGTGCAGCCATCGCATCTGAATAGGCAAAACCGCCTACGCTGGCAACATCGCGGTTTAAAACGCCCCACAGGTGGGGACCAATACCATCTGCGCCACCTTTTTCAAAGGTATGGCATGCGGCACATGCACGGGCAAGACTTTCCCCCTTCGATGCATCTGCAACGGCAAGGTAGGCGGCAATCGGCTCTGGCCCTTGATTGGCCACAACAGCACCTGAAGAAAGGTTTTCGGCAACTTCAATGTGATAGGCGTTTTCAGCGTGTGTTTCATGAAAGACCACGTCCGACATGAAACCAAAGAAATATCCGGCGATACCGGCGACCAAAACAGCTGCGAAGATTTTATTTTTTTCCAAGTCCATAGTGAATGCTCTTTTATTAAATTGAGTTCTTAGTTGTTGTTTTAGCCTACATTTTTCAAATCGGCAATAGGTTGGCTGAAACGCAGTTCAACATCCCACGGAAAGTGAATCCATGTATTTTGTGAAACTTCGGTAATAAAGGTGTCAACCATCGGCAGGCCCGCAGGTTTTGCATAGACAGTTGCAATATGCGCCTTTGGCAATTTTTCACGAATGATTTTTGCGGTATTGCCTGTATCGACCAGATCATCAATCACCAGCCAGTCAGAACCGTCACCAGCGTCATCAACGCTTTTTAATACCTTGGCTTCACGTTGATCCTGATGATCATAGCTTGAAATACAAAATGTTTCGACCAGTTTGATATCTAGTTCGCGCGCAATGATTCCCGCCGGAACGAGGCCCCCGCGTGTGACGGCAATGATACCTTTCCAATTTCCTTTTTCGACCAGGCGCCATGCAAGGGCCTTTGAATGGCGATGAAATTCTTCCCATGATACAGGGAAATCAAGTGGTGGTGCGCTGTTTTGTGTCATATCGGCCTCTGTCATATGGTGGCTTAATACCCATTATTTTATACGTCAGTGGCGGGGGCGATGCAATAATTTAATTGACAAAATCACGGTTTCTGCGATTATGCGTATACCGACTTAATGCAAGACTACTTAATACCTCGATACCGATGATTAATACGCTTGGCCTTGGGTCTTAACCTGAAAAACAAAGGAGGCCAACAATGGCATCAGGTACAGTTAAATGGTTCAATCCCGAAAAAGGATTTGGTTTTATCGTTCCGGAAGATGGTGGAAATGACATTTTTGTTCATATTACTGCTGTCCGTGAATCCGGTCTAAACACACTGGACGAAGGTCAGAAAGTCAATTATGACCTTTCGGAAAACCGTGGAAAAATGTGCGCGACAAACTTGCAAGCTGCATAATCTACTGTAAACAGATTAAAAACCCGTCACAGTCATATGTGGCGGGTTTTTTTATGATTACTCTTGTATATATGGTAAAAAACCCCTATTAATTAGGCATAATATCATTTTCATAAGGGCTGAATAAATGGAAAATATAGTTTTTGAACTTGATGGAAAAAGCTTTGAAGCGGCAGAGATGCTGAGCATTCTGACCCGAATTCGCACGCACGACCGCAAGCCGAAAAACAGCGGAAATATGGGCGAAATCATGAAAAGCTGGCAGGCATTTTATGAACAGTTTCTGGCGGATCTGGAAATAGAAAACCCCGATATTTTAAAAGATACAGGTCTGACATCTCCGTCACTGGTTATCAAGGAAAAGAAATATTCTGCGCCGCGCGCCTATCTGGAATATCCGGCAATTTTTATTGCACCACTTAAAAAACTGAAAATGTATATGTATGTGCCCGTCGCCCATGACGGGTCGCATTTCGTACCCGAGGGAGCGCGCAAGCTGGATGCAGAAGAGACAGCCAAGGTCGGCGACCTGTTGTTTGCCGGCGGCTGGCTGGGGAATGCGCCTGTTTTTGAACGTAAGGCCGAGGGATGTGAATTGCCGAATGGATTTGTTCGCACACCACACAGCGATTTGAAAAACAGCTATGTCAGCGTGACATTCAACTATTTGGCTTCAGGCCAAACCCTTGAAGCCGTTGATCGATATATCAAAGCACAGAAACAATATGATGAGGTGATCCGCCAGATTTTTGACAAAACGCAAGACATTGTAAATGAGATCAGCGGAGGTCAGGAGAAAATCAATATGGGCTATTCTGAGAGTAAATCAGATATCCCAAACGGATTAACAGGTCTGGAGATCGGGCTTGGCCATGGGCCAATGCAGATAGAAAATAAATATTTCAATACATCTTACGTTTCTGGCAGAACGTATGTCGTTTTGCGTTCGGACACGGACGAGGGGCGCAAATACGCCAAGCTTTTTGAAAATGTCACAAGGCCGCAAATGAAAGATTTTGTCGGGATTGATGCGGATAATATGTGTCTTTTTGACCATCAGGATATGAGGTTTATACAATTCACATCCCCCGTTAAAACGCCCCCTGCTGATTGTACGCCGGTATCAAGGGAACTGGTTCAGTGGTTGAAAGATGACGGTGGGGATATCAGAACAGGAATTACACCGCCGCCAATGCCAAAAGAGTTAAGCATTGAATTAGCAGCCTTACGCAACCTAAAACGCGGCAAAAATGGCCCCGCGCCAAAGTGATTTTGTCCTGATTTAACAGCATCTTAATCAATTCCCGTTATTCTTAAAGACAATAAGGGGAGTTTTTAATGTCTTCAATTGCAGCAATAGGTGCTCAGCAAGCTATTCAACAGGCGGTTGCCAGTATGAAATCCGCAGCGCAGTCTCAACAGGCGGCGGCTGAAATGCTGGTACAGGCTGTTGAAACAGGTCAGCAACTGGCCGAAAATGGCAGCCGCGGTACGCAGTTGAACATTACCGTCTGATTTTCAGGCGGCTAGGGGAGAATAACAATGATGGCAGTCGGCGCTATTAGCGGTTCGGTTATGACGATGCAAAACATCGCCACCAGCAAGGATTCTATCGCTAGCCAAGGCGTGGCCGCCGAGCTGCTTGATCAAACCGTTCAATATATGAAAGACACTGCGCCGGGCCCGGGGCCACGTGGCGTTGTTCTGGATCGCCGCGTCTAAAAATCGCATTTTATTTGACATAAATCATAAAATTTGATAGTATTTCCTAAATTTAGAAAAGGAAATATCATGTCAGATTATAACACATATGAAACCACCAATGTTTGTACGACTATCGGAACTTTTGCTGTCTTGTCTGGTGCAGGTCTGGCCGCCGCAGGGCCAATTGCTTTGATATATTCAGGGGTGATGATCGCCAGCTGGTTTATAGGCAATATAGCATCAGAAGGTCATGATGGTGTTTCAAAATGGGATATAGGCGGTGTCATTAGACAAAATGAAATTGTGAACCATGCCGCACAAAGCAATAATCCTCAAATGACATTGATTTCAAACACCATTTTGTCAACGGCGGCACGCACAGCTTTGCGTCCTGTGGCGCATACGATGCTGGCGTTGGGTGTTGTCGCTGATCTTGTAGGTTATGCCGTTAAGCCAGTGCATTCAATTGCACCACTTTTGCTGCGTTCTGATAAGTACTGGAACAAGATCTGGAAAAGCGGCAAAAGCTTTACGATTACACACAGCCTGCGTAAGGCTTTTACGAAGGCGCACTTGATCAATCCTCATAAATGGAGTGCCGGCGATATTGAGCGCAACCGAATCAAGCTGAATTTAAAACCTAAAGTTAAGCCGAACAATTAATGCGCATCATTCCAGTTTGCACCCCAACCGGCTTCGACCAGTAGTGGGGTTTCAATACCTTTTCCGGCCTTTTGCATGATATCGACGACCAGTTTTTCGGTGGCGTCTTTCTCGGCTGTTGGAACTTCAAACAATAATTCATCATGAACCTGCAGCAGCATGCGGGCCTTCAGGCCTGCATCTTTTAGAGTGCTTGGCAATTTCACCATAGCACGTTTCATGATGTCAGCCGCTGTGCCCTGCAATGGGGCGTTAATCGCCTGCCGTTCGGCATTCTGACGCCATGCCGGATTTTTATCATTGATGCCGTTAATCCAGACTTTGCGCCCGTATAGGGTTTCAACATAGCCGTGTTTACGGGCGAATTCTTTGGTGCGCTCCATATAATCGCTCAGCTCTGGGAAGCGGGCCAGATAAGCCTTGATATATTGTCCGGCCTCACCTGTTGGAATGCCGAGCTGTTTACCCAGACCAAAGCCGCTGATGCCATAGATAATTCCAAAGTTAATGGCTTTTGCATTGCGGCGGATTTCCGGCGTCATCTGATCCAGCGGCACATCAAAAACCTGACTGGCGGTGATGGCGTGAATATCCTGTCCGTCGGCGAAGGCCTGTTTCAAAGCTTTGATATCTGCCATTTCGGCGGCGAGACGCAGTTCAACCTGCGAATAATCAACCGACATCAACTCGAACCCGTCATCGGCAATAAAGGCTGTGCGGATACGGCGGCCGTCTTCGGTGCGGATCGGAATATTCTGCAGGTTCGGATCGCTGGATGACAGGCGGCCCGTATTCACATGCGCTGTGCCGTATGATGTGTGGATGCGGCCTGTCTTTGGATTGATCTGTCCCGGCAGGGAATCGGTATAGGTTGATTTCAATTTCGATACGCTGCGCCAATCCAAAATCTTACGGACGATATCGTGCCCGTCATCGGCCAGTTTTTCCAACACGTCAACTGATGTCGAATAGGCACCTGTTTTGGTTTTCTTACCGCCTTCAAGGCCCATCTCTCCGAACAGAATATCGCCGACCTGTTTTGGGGAGCCGACATTAAAGCTGTGGCCGGAGGCTTCAAAAATTTCTTCCTCCAGTTTATTCATGTCTTTGGCGAATTCATCGCTCATCTTTTTCAAAACGATTGGGTCAACCTTGATGCCGGTATATTCCATGCGCGCAATGACAGGGGCCAGCGGGCGGTCCATTGTTTCATAGACGGTAGCCATATGGTCTTTGGCGAGGCGTGGTTTTAAAATTTCGTGCAGACGATATGTGATATCGGCATCCTCGGCCGCATATTCCAAGGCCTTGTCCAGCGGGACTTCGGCAAATGAAATCTGGCTTTTGCCTTTGCCGCATATCTCGGAATAGGGGATCGGGCTGATTTCCAAATGTATACCGGCCAATTCATCCATGCTGTGTTTATGCTGCGATCCGTCAAGCACATAAGACAGAACCATCGTATCATCAATCGGGGAAACCACGATATCGTGCGGGAAAAACATCTGCATATCAAATTTGATATTCTGTCCGACTTTTAAAACGCTGGGGTCTTCCAATAATGGTTTCAGCATATCCATCGCTGTTTTCAGCGGGATTTGGGTTGTGTCGGGTTTGTCGTCGGTTTTTTCCTGCGGCGCATCATCAAAATTAAAACCGTCTTCAAAATTACTGCCTTCAGATTTATGGCCCAGCGGGATATAACAGCCGTTTCCAGCGGCAGTTGACAGCGATACACCGCATAAATCAGCCTGCGCAGGGGTCAGCGATGTTGTTTCGGTATCGACGGCAACAATCCCCGATTCATAGGCACGGTCTATCCATTTTTGCAGGGCCTTTGTATCCTGAACCAGTTCATAATCTTCTTTTTCGATTTTGTTTTCGGGTTCAGGCAGTTCTTCCATATCCGGCATATCGGCAAATTTTTGACGAATGCGGGACAGGGTCGAATTAAAGCCAAGGTCACGCAGGAAATCGACCAGCTTTTCAGTGTCCATATCATGAATACCAAGGTCTTCGAGCGCGATCGGCACATCGACATGAGCGTCCAATTTGACCAGCTCACGTGATATGCGCGCCTGATCGGCAAATTCAATCAGGCTTTCACGGCGTTTGTTCTGGGTAATTTCACCCGCGCGCGCCAGCAATGTGTCCAGATCGCCATATTCATTGATCAGCAGGGCTGCCGTTTTCTGGCCGATGCCGGGAACGCCGGGGACGTTATCAATCGAATCCCCCATCAGGGCCTGTACATCAACGACTTTATCGGGCATAACGCCGAATTTTTTCATGACGTCATCATTGTTCATGTAGCGGTATTTCATCGGCTCGAACATGCGAACATGTTCGCCGTCAACCAATTGCATCAAATCCTTGTCGCTTGAAACGATGGTCGCCTTACGTCCCTGTTCAATGGCGCAGCGGGCATAGGTCGCGATAATATCGTCAGCCTCGAAACCTTCAACTTCGACTTGCGGGATTGAAAACGCCTCGGTCGCCTCGCGGATCAGTGCAAATTGCGGGATCAGGTCTTCGGGCGTTTCAGACCGGTTGGCTTTGTATTCGGGGTAAATTTTATTACGGAAGTTCTCGCGCGCTGCATCGAAAATGACAGCGACGGATCGCACATTCATATCTGTGATCAATTTCGTCAGCATATTGGTAAAGCCCAAAACCGCATTGACGGGCACCCCATCGGGTGACGTTAACATCGGAATGGCGTGATAAGCGCGGAATATAAAGCCTGACCCGTCGATCAGGAACAGTTCTTCGTCATGGTTTTCGTTGGATTCGGGCATGGGTTTTACAGCTGTGTTTGACATGCCATTAAGATGGAATCTTTACGCCGAAGAGTCCAGATATAATTCTTAACCGATAGGGGAACGATAGGTGCCGACAAAAGGATTGTAACAAACTCTGACAGTTTCCTTTTTGCCGTCTTTAACAGCGGTGTAGTTACGCTGGTAGTCTTTGCCGCAAACTTTTGGCGAGAATACATAGAGATCGTCGCCGCCTGTAATATTTTCGTAACTGTTTTTAGCGAGGTGATCTTCACCGCGTTCGACAGGGAATAAATATTCACCCATTGGCGTTGCCACTGCAGCGCCTGCGCCGACAAGGGCGACAGATCCGAATAAAGCTAGAAGGTCTTTTCTCATTATCTTGCACTCAAAAATTGAAACTAAAGAAAACCATATCAAAGGCACAACATTATGTCAATGCTCTGGCGTTTGTTTAATGTAATTTAGCGTGCAATTAAAACTGCATAAAGCAATAGGCTGTTACACCCTTCATATTGACCGATATAGGCGGGATCGGTAACTTCGGCGCTTTGGCCATAGTTGGCATCTTTAAATTTGATCGACCAGTGAAGGTTAAGTGTGCCCGTTGTGGTGCCTGCTAGTTTATTAAAAGCGGTACAAACATCTTCAGATACCCATGGAAGGACCAGAAGAAGTTCGGCGCTATCAGAGTTTGCAAGCCCATTATCCGTGCCAACGCCTTGAATATGGGACTTCGCAGTGAATTGATAGTTTCCGTATGCTGCGTGGACTATATCAGGGACCAGCCATCCGGGATTAGGCTGTAAAAAGGCCAGGCCGCCACCATCTGCATGAAAAACTTTGCAGTCATCTGGCGGGGGAGGCGTATATTCAAATCCTACATACACGTTATTGGCAAACTAATTTGATTATTGGTGCATCCGTTTACAAGCTTCATTCGTTGAATGGCAGAACGCAGACTGCCAATATAATTATATATTTCAGAAGCTGCGATTTGGGCCTGTTCTTTATCTGTATTCGAGCTACCGCGTCCTGATTGGGTAATTGCATAAGACAGCGCAGCAAACAGTGCTACGGCAATGAAATCAAGAATAAGGCATTTCCTTTTTGGCTCATATTAATATTTTAAAACAAAATTGTGGCAAAAATAAGGCTTGTCTATCAGGTTTTTATCTTGAGCCAGCTACGGTCATCAAAACTGTCCAGCCCGGGTTTTATTCCTTTGGGCTGGGGGTGCGTTCCAATTAATAATGGATCCTCAACAAGTAATTTTCTCAAGGCGGCTTCTGACGCTTCTAAGGTGTCTTTCACAATGGGATAGCCATCGCTTGTTATAATCACGTCTGATCCTGTTGGAACATCGATGATTTCTATGAAACGTTCAGGAATGTCTTCGCCGTTCATAACCCCAAAACCCCAAGCCGACTTATTATTATTTTCCAAGGATTTTTGGTGGTAACACAATGCTTTCATGGAGGGCATGAACGGATCATCCTTGTATAATTCTTCAGTGGTCGCTCCTGCTTCGATGCGAGAATGAAAAACGGCCTGTCTAAAAGGGATCATTGCATCCATTGCACGTATCGTGCTGTCAAGTTCTTTGCTATTCAATTTTACCTGTATATCTTTTAGGCGGAATAATTGTTTATTTTGCTTTGAATAGATCGCAAGAACGCAAAATGGCCTGAATTCTTTTGGCAGATCACGATCAATTTTTCTTATTTTTAAAAACTCAGCGATAAATTTCATTGCCTGGTGGCCATCAACATCTTTTGAAAGACACTCAATTGCTTCTTTAACTGTTTGGGCGGCAAAGCGTCCGGGGGTTGTGCCTTCTAGCTGAATGCCTGATAAATCAGTTGCACCATCAATGACAGCCACATAATGATCGGTAATAACGATCGCATCTTCGTTTCTTAGGTCGTCACCGTACTTTGATTGGCTGAATTGTTCGATCACTTGCATATCAAGCAACCTCGTATAGCGCAATCGCCGCGGCGTTTGAAACATTCAAACTGGCAATTGGCGGTTGGGTCGGCAGTTTTGCAATAAACTGGCAGGTATCGGCAATTTTTGGGCGCAGCCCGCTGCCTTCAGCTCCCAGCACAATAATCATCTTGTCGCTTTTCGGGATATTGGCCAACGCCTTGTCGGTATGCTCATCAAGGCCGATGCAGGTAAAACCTTCTGCTTTCAGATCCTCTAATGCTGATGACAGGTTAACGACCTGTATAATCGGCACATGCTCGACAGCACCGCAGGCGATTTTCGCCATGACCGGCGTCACATCGCTTGGCATATGGCGGGTTTGGCCGATCAAGGCGATCGCTCCGAAGGCTGCAGCCGATCGCAATATCGCGCCAATGTTGTGCGGGTCTGTGACTTGGTCCAGCATGACTAGAATAGTTTTCTCGCGGATTTTTGATTTGATGATGATGTCGGACAGGAAATGCTCCTCCAACGGATCAATATCAATCGCAATTCCCTGATGCACATGACCCTTGGGGATGATTTTATTCAGGTCATCTTTTTCAGTGATGCGGGCATCGGGCAGGTCGCCGAGGCGCCCGGCATCCTGCAGATCATGCATCATGCCTGGAATCTTGTTGCGGCGGTCGCCGTTCCAGATTCGGTCAGATGTAAAGATCGTGTGGATTTTGCGTTCGGGGTTTTTCAAAGCCTCAAAGCAGGCGTGAATGCCATACAGCATCTGCCCTTTAAAGCGGTATTGTTTCATGTTGGATGTTTTTTTCGTCATTTTGGCCTTTCAGCATTGACAGTGTCGGTCTGATTCAGTATCACATTATCTCTATCACCTCGGCACGGTTGTGCCAAGTCTTGAAATATGGTGGGGTGGCAGAGTGGTCAAATGCAGCGGACTGTAAATCCGCCCTCTTAGAGTACGTAGGTTCAAATCCTACCCCCACCACCATTTAAATAAAGACCGCCTTTCGGCGGTTTTTTTTTATTTAAATAATGTGCGAGTGTTTGAACCGTAAAAGGTTCACGGCAAGCCCGATAGGGCGCAGACGCCACGGAGCGTAGCGAACGTACAATCCTACCCCCACCACCATTTATAAAAAGCGCCCCCGCATGGGGGCTTTTTTTGTGTAAAAATTTAAGAGTAATGCTATTTTGAAATCGTAATGATTTTTTAAATTTAATATTTTAAGACCATATAAAAGGAATTTTTAAAATGAAGCTCGTTCAGAAACAAGAAGACATCCCCAACGAAGTCATGGCAGTACTGTTTTCCGTCTGGGACAGTTTAAAAGGGGATGACCTTTTACCCGTCGGCAGTCGCCTTGGGGAATACGGATTCGACACGGTTTCGGCCTTTTGTAAATTTGCGCAGGTCGATGAAGAAAACCGCGTGCGCTATGTCAAGGTAGGGGATGCGATTAAAGAGCTCTATGGTCAGGACTTTGAGGGCGCATATCTGGATGAGTTATTCGATCCGTGGGTGCGTAAAGCCGTTGTAGAAACATACGAAACATGCATTTCACAAAAAAAAGTGATTTACGAGAGAAAAGGGTTTTCAACAATTATCGGCAGTGTCGGATATGAATATCTACTGATGCCTTTTTGCGGAGAAGACGGCACGTCGGTTCAAAAAATTGTCTCCTGTCTTATGCCGTTGGATGCCAAAATTAAAAAAGATTCAGATTGGCGTGAAGCTGTGTCTGTAACGCCGTGGTTAAAAAGATAAACCGGTTTTTTATTCCGCTACCTTCTTGACGAATTCCGATTTTAAACCCATCGGTCCAATGCCGGGGACTTTGCAGTCAATATTGTGATCGCCTTCGACCAATCGGATATTTGTGACTTTGGTGCCGATCTTGATGCCGGATGATGATCCTTTGACCTTCAGGTCCTTGATCAGTGTGACCGTATCGCCGTCCTTCAATGGTGTGCCATTTGCATCGCGCACATCAAGCGTGTCCTCGGCCATATCGGCATCTGACCAGACGTGGCCGCATTCGGGACAATTATAAAGGCTGCCATCATCATAGGCATATTCTGACTGGCATTTGGGGCAGGGCGGTAATGTTGTCATGTTCAAATCCTTGGTTTCTTCCCCATATTATCCGGAGGATGCTGAAACACAAGCTTCTTTACATTTCCATATTGGCTTGCTATCGTGTGCCGATATCAAAAATTCGGGAATAAAGAGATGATCAGAATTGGCCTGACAGGTGCGATTGGAAGCGGTAAATCAACATTAGCTAGAAAAGCCGCGGCTGATCTTAGCATTCCTGTTTTTGATGCCGATCAGGCAGTGCATGATTTATATGCATCCGACATACAGCTTCATAAATTTCTTGTCGAGAAATGCGGTAAAAAAGTTTTAAAAGATGGTGCGGTCGATCGCGGCGTTTTAAAAGCTTTTATGCTGAACCCCGACAATAAAACCGAATGGCAGGAAATCGAGGCCACCGTTCGCCATCGCGTTTGGGACGTATATCAGGAGTTTTCCAAAAAGCACGAGGCCGAGGGTGCGGATTATATTATCGCGGATGTACCGTTTTTATTTGAAGACGGTGCCGAGCCGCATTTCGATTATACCATCAATGTTTTCCTGCCGTACGAACAGCAAAAGGCACGTGCCTTGTCGCGTCAGACGCCAAAGCTGAGCGAGGCTGACTTTGAAAAGCGCTATGCCGCCTTTCTGCCGATGGAACAGCGCAACCGCCGCGCTGATTTTACCATTGATAATTCGGGCGAGGTGGATGCCAGTTTCCTGCAATTCCGTGCCCATTTGAAAAACATGAAAGATGCCCAAAAGCCGGCCAGCCTGTCGCAATCGTTCAATGACGCTGTCGTTTATGTCGGATCGTTTGACCCGATGACTTTGGGCCATGTCGATGTGATCCGCAATGCAATTAAAATGCCTTACAAAAACATCTATGTGGCCGTTGGTGTAAACCCCGCGAAAAAGCCGATGTTTACAACCGAAGAGCGTTTGAAAATGATCGAGCGCGAAATGGACCGCGATATTCGCCCGCATTTGGCACCGGGCCAAAAAATTATTGTCACATCTTATGAAGGGATGACTGTCGATTTCATGAAAAAGGTCGGCGCATCAATGTGTATTCGCGGCCTTCGCGGTATCAATGATATGGAGGAAGAGGGCAACCTTGCCGCCGTCAACCGCGGTTTGTTTGCGGATGCTTTGGATGAACCGGGATCGGCTGAATTCAGCCAGGTTTATTTTGCGGCATCCAATCCTGACCTGCGTCATGTATCATCGTCTTTCGCGCGTGCGATTTGCACAGGTAAGCGTGATTTGTCGTTGTTGCGTTATGTCTCGTCCGATGTTGCGGCCAAGATGATTGCCAAGCGCGACAGGAAAAAAGATGGGCAAATCGATAACGTATACCGCACCCCGACACATGCTGAATTGGAGAATCTGAAATCTCTGTGGGACCAATATGTTCCGCAAAACGCAAAGACCGATCACATCTTTAAGGATCTGCTTGCGAAATATAGCGAGCCGCACCGCGCCTATCATAATGTCGGCCATCTGGTGGAGGTCTTTGAAGCGTTTAAAGAATATGAAGACCGCTGGCAGGACCCGCAAGCGGTTGCGTTGGCAATGTTCTATCATGATGCTGTTTATGATGTCTTGCGAAATGACAACGAAGGGCAAAGCGCAGAATATGCCAGACAAATGCTGTTGGATTTGAAATTAAGCGATGAAAAAATCAATCGGATTTGTGACATGGTCAAGCTGACAGAAACGCATATGGTTTCTAAAAATGATTATGACGCAGCCTTGATGTTGGATATCGATATGGCGGTTGTCGGTCAATCCGCGGATAAATACCAAAGATACGCCAAAGCCGTCCGTGCCGAATATTTAACAGGTTTTTCCGCTGATAAATATGCCGAGGGGCGCACTGCCTTTCTGGCGAGTGTAAAATCAAAAAGCCGCATTTTCATTACGGATGAATTTGAAAATAAATTCGGGCAACAGGCGATTTTGAATATGGCTGCAGAGCATAGAGGCTTGGTCGCAGGTCGGAAACCACAAGCAAAAGCGACACCGAAGAAATAATTAAACGCACATAAAACGTTTTTTCGGTGGTGGCTGTTTTGGCGGGTATTTACTGTACATTTCAGTCAGAAATTTGCTGTCAAAATCCATGGCGAACAGTTCTTCGTTTACCCACTCGGGATGGATTTTCAATGCTTTACGCATGAAGTCTTCACGTAGGCGTACACCCTGATGAATGTCCAGATAATCACAATTCGGAAAGCGGATTACATCCTCCCAGAAGGACGGATCCTCGCGGATATCCCAATCGATATAGTTTCTGAAATCCATATCAATCATCAAAAGCTCTTTTAAAAACTTGCGATCTTTTAAAAGCTCGCCATGTATGGCGGGGCCGATATCAGATGATATTTTGGCCGCCTCGATGATAAAGTCTTTGTCCCGACAAAAATATTTGGCATGTGCCAATACTTCGGGTTTTGTCTGTGCCACGTCCAGGATATAGTGGTGGTCTTTTTCGATGCCGTTCTGGCAGAATTTTAAAAGCAAAGGTTCAACGCGAATAGCATCCCGCCATAGTTTTTGATCGGCCTTTATAACATCGCAAGAATGAGATAATGCGCGCGCAGTCATACGACCATTTGTGATGAGGTAATTTGCAAAATCTTTAGATATTTGCATGTCATTCGGTAAATGTTCATAAAAAGACGGCCAAATCGCCAGTATTTCAGCGGCCATATCATAGTCTTGTAATACGGATGTCGGCAGGCCGGTGTAAAATTCCTCGTTATAGCCATATTCATCCAGCAGCGATGTCAAAAATTTCTTATCCGTTTTCAGGCGCGGTGATAATGCCTGTAAAAAGGCTGTTTTGTCAGACAGCTTGTATGCTTTCATCATGAAATTGGGGTTGTCGGCCAGTTTCGGATGACAATGTGAAATGGCTTTCGGGTTCACTTTTATGGCGGCAGCCATAAATTTTTGACGGATTGATATTGTCCTTGGGACGGATATTTCTTTTTCCATGGCGATATCTTTAAGCGCATCTGTCCAGCGTTTTTGTTTACCTGTAAATTCGGGCACTCTATCAATGGGTTCGGATGTCCATGGTTTGTATAAGGCCAATGTATCAATGACGGTTGTCGTTTCAACATCTATCGGTTTTGACCGTATGCTAAAATCTTTTCTGACTTGATGAAGTTTGATGTGCTCGGGCGCCTGCGCAATCTGATGTGCGCGTTCCCAGAATTTTTTTAAACGTTCAGGGTTAGGTGATCCGTCGCGGCTTTCAAGGCATGCATACCAGAATAATGTGCGAAGCGGCTGGTGCGTTTCAAAGGCCGCAAACCAGTCCTCCAGGCCCGGCTGCATGCCATAGACCGATGTCATGGTGTGGCTGATCAAGTCTTGGCCGTGCGCCATTGCCCGCCCACGTTTAAAGGCTATTTTTTTATTAAGTTTTATATTGTTTGTAGACGACCCATTATAATTTTCGTCCGCATCATATATGACGGGCACAGAGATTAGATGGTTGTTTTTTCCCTTGATGCGTATGATGCCAACATTTTTTTCATAGAAATCCCCCTGTTTCTGACTGGTTTTTTGCATGGCTTTTCTAAGAGATGCCATGTGTTCACTGGCATGCATTTCCCCAGAGATATGCTCGATACCGGGATAGATGGCAATTTTTATATCGCCCTCTTCAACCCAACCGAGTGGCTGTAAAATTGTAGGGTTAACCAAATCGGCAATATCCGTTTTGCCGAGGCGCAAAACGAGCTTGTGGCTTTCAATAAAGACAATACCGTGATGCGTGCCATGTAATATTTGGCTTTTTTCAGGGAAAGGAAGGCCCAGTTTTTCGAAAAGCCTTTCATATATCTTTTGCTTGCCTGTAAAAATGTAGGGCCATTGATAGTCGGAATAATCATCCTTGCCGTGGGTGCGGCATTGACCGTATTCGAATATGTGCGGTTGGTCTGACATCTTAAACCTATAAAATTTAAAGATTTAAAATATCAAAAATTATGAAAAATGTCAATGGCTATATACTGTTGCCGACTTTTCGGGCGCGCGCAGGGCGGTCAATGTCGATAGCTAATTCCAAGCCTACAGAAACCAATAAATTCCATCCTGCCATCAATTGTAAATAGTTATTAAAACCGGCAACTTCGGGTATCTGGATTGTTGGAAAAGGCGTGTCTTTCGATGAAATCGCAATCACTTTGATATTCGCCCCTTTAATCAAAATACGTTCATAGGCCGCCATCTCGGCATCAAAGGGATCGATCAGAACCAACAGCTCGTTGTCCTCCATCACTTCTTCGATGCCATGCAGGGCGTATGTACCCTCTAGAAAGCTGCTTTTCTTGCGGATGATCTCGTTGGTTTTCAGGGTTAATTCTTCCGCGACGCCGTCCTCGCGTCCGGCAAAATAGATATGGTCAGCGCGGGCCATGTCATTAATGATTGTTTCGGGTATATCCTGACGCAAAACATCGTCTGCCGCATCGCCTGCATCAAACTGGTTTTCCCATTCGGGGCCTTGCAATATTGATTGATAAACCAGGGCCTGTTCAACCACGCTTTTGGTGGCGGCGACGGCCTGTTCCGATCCACAAGATAAAATGCGTGTATCGTCGGCTACTTTTTCCAAAGCCGTTTTGTGATTGGCGGTGACGGCAAAACGACAGGCGTCAGGCATAGATGAATAGAGGTCCACCAGTTCGCGCGTTTGGCCACTGTTGCTGGCTGCCAGCAATATATATTTTCTAAGGTCATAGTCGGCGGCCTGCCGCGCGCCGTGGGTCAGGATGTTCCATTCAACTTTTTGCTTAAGGGCATGATCCAGCATGTTTTTCGCGGGAAAGATCCGGCTGGACCCTTCGCCTGTCACAAACAGATGTTTTGTCTTTTTGATTTTATTGGCCCAGTCTTGTGCCAGTTCGGGCCGAAAATTACGGATAATTTCGGGCGTCTCCAACATTTCATTGATCAGGTGATATTTTTCGGAAGGGCGCATGCTGTCCTAAACTTTATTAATCTTTAAACTATATTATAGTGTTAGATAGGAGATGTCATGACGATTTGTATAGTATCCCCACATCTTGATGATGCGGTTTTATCCTGCGGGATCAAAATCCAGCGCGCCCGTGCGGATGGGCGGCGCGTCGTCATTGCCAATATCTTTTCCGAAGGCACAAATTCAGATACACGTCAGGCCGAGGAAATTAATGTTGCCCGTGAAATCGGGGCCGAGGCCTTTTTCCTGAACGAACTGGATGCGCCGGATCGCGATGAAAATTTTGAAACATCGCAGCAGATTTTTTTCGGATCAATGGATGATGTATCTGACGACTTTATCGAACATGTCAAAAGTAGGCTTGTGGCTTTTTTCAAAGATCATAATGTTGATACAGCCTATTTCCCACTAGGGGCGGGCAATCATATTGATCACCGCATTGCGCACGCGGCGGGCCGCTTGATGATAGATATTGATGTGCGCTATTATGAGGATAGGCCATATATTTTGTGGCCCGGCATCTTACAAAGCCGCATGAACACATTAAAATTAAAAACAGATGTCGAGCCCGCCAGCAAAGATGATATGCGCGAAACGCTGGGGCATTTTCATTATCATACAAAATTGCCCAAAGGGGCATTTGGCGAGGAGAACCTGAAATTATATTTAAAAGGTCTTGATAAGCCGGACAGTTATGATGCCAGCGCCAATAAAATCGAAGAGTTAACGGCTGCAAACCACGAAGTCGAAAAGACCTATAAAGCGCTGGCGCATTATAACAGTCAAATGGATTTCATTTTCCCTGACTTTGAAACTTTCAAACGCGACAGTCTTGCACATGAACATCACCGCACAGGCCAGAATGCCTATATTGAAAGGCATTGGCAGATAAAAGATTTAAGCTGATTTTTTATGACGCTTTTTCAGGACCTCGTAGGTCAAAAGAACGATCGGGTCGGCAGGGCCCATTTTCTCGCGTTCTTCAAATAGCTGATAGCAAATGTCCTCGTACGAAAATTCGGTAATACCGTCATTTTCAAGTAAGGCCTCGATATAGCGTATCGCGCGGTCGATCAGTTTGTTATTGCTGGGTTTCACCCATGTCATGATGTTGCTTTCGATACGTTTCAGGCGTCCCATCACAAGGGCTGAATGAATATTCAACAGCAGTTTCAGAAACAGTTGTTCCAAGAGGGGGGGCAGCCCTGATACATCAATGCTGTGTGATGCGGGGCCTAGTTTAAAGGTCATATCACCGCCATCACGTGTGATAATGAAACGTTCAAGTTTTGCGGGCGCAACCAGATCTGTTCGATGTTGCAATGCGTTTACTGAAAAATCAAAGCCCATCAGACGTTCAGTGTTTGCAAGGCCCAGAGTTTCCGGCCAATCTGTGGAAAAAGGCTGGCGCAGTAAAATTTTATCCCACCCCTGTTCGGGGGTTTTCGCATCCGGCATATAAATATAGGCAAGGGCCGGCCTGGGGGTTTCATCATTTCTGTTTTCAAAATTCTGCAGCGAGAACGTCGGTGCGCGTTCGGTCGTGTCGGTTAAAATCGTCATGCCGTATATATCTGTTTCATACAGCATATAATCACCGCGTTCATATACGTCGGATTCTTCTATGGCGAAGTCTTCCAGAAAGCCGAAATCGGTATTTTGCAAGAAACCTATAAATTGGCTCAGATCAAGGCCGTCGGTTTCGCCAGCGGCACACATTAATGCATAGCCGACACCGAGCTGCAGCGCTGTTGTTGATTGCAGGCGCGTTGATCCTGATATCGCCATCGGGCCGACATACAGGCATATCTTTTCAATATCCGGATTTTCCAGTACACGGCGTGACCGCTCAACATGTTTGATCAACAAATCGTCGGGATTACTGTACAGATAATAAGGTTTACGTTTCGAGACTTTGGCGGCTTCCTCGGTTGCGCCGATAACAGATGGCGTTTCACCGCCTTCAGTACAACTGACCAAAAGGTCGTTTTCGGTAAACCCCATATCATGCAGATGGCGTGCGCCGATGGCGGGGAAGTCTTCAAAACTTTCCATCGCATAAACCAGCGCAACATCGCCGCCGGTCATAAAACCAAAAACTTTATTGGCCATATCTGGGTTATTCTGATGCACAAAGCGCCAGGCATATTCGATTGATAATGACAGGCGTCCCGTTGCACCACAGCCATAAAAGAATATGCGCCCGCCTTCATCAAGCGTATCACGCATAACGGCTTGCAGTTTTTTCAGTTCGGGCAATTTATCCATGACATCTTTGATAACGCCGATATCAATTTGTTTGATGGTTTCGATCGCTGTTTGTAAATCTTCACGCGTTTCTCGGGCCAGATCTCGCGTCTTGGGATGGCGCTGTTCGGTAGGCAATACACCCAATTTGAATTTATGCGCAACTTTTAAAAAAGCGTCTGCCTGTTCGCGTGAAGAAAGTTTCATGACAATATTCAAATCTGTTCGGGCGCATTTGTCAATAAACAAACATGGAACAAAAATCGTTCGAATCCGTATGTAGGGTGTAAGGAAATCAAACGAAAGGAGACTCTTATGTCTTTGAAAAAAGAGAATAAAATTTTAAATCAACTAGCGGATATCAACAAAGATGCTTGCGAATTTTATGAAGATGCTAGCGAAAAAGTTTCAAGCCCAAAGCTTAAGCAAACCTTCCGCGATCTTGAATCGTTACACCGCCATGTCATGACAGATTTGCAGTCTGTTATCATCAGAAATGGCGGCGACGCCGAAGCTGACGAAACGATGCGTGGCCAGTGGGCACAATTCTGGGGCGAACTGAAAGCCAAAGTCAGTAATGATATGGACGCAACGCTGGTGTCTGAGCTGGAAGAAGCAGAAGATCGTTGCCTGCACAGTATGGAAGAGGCGCTGCAAAGTGTTGATCTAAGCGAGCCTACACGTGAGCGTTTGCAAAAGGATATGCGTTCGTTAAAGCGCAGCCATGATTATATGAAATCATTACAAGACATTATGAAGGCTTCATAAGCTTTTGATAATATAGAACAATCACATCCTTTGTGATAATGTGAAATCGCCCGGTGTAAAAAGCCGGGCGATTTTTTTAACTAAGCAAGTTATTTTACATAAATATTGACAAGGTGTATGTTCGATGCTAGTATGACTTCATAGATTTACGAAACAAGGACTGGGACAAAATGAAACTATCTGGATTATTTTTTGGTGATAAAAAAGTCGTTATTCCCCCACATGAAAATGTGACAAGCAATGTGAAGGCGCTTTTTCAAAATGCAGTAGCAAGGGCAAAGGCAACAAACACCAGCTCATATGGTGACGCGATGAACGGTGTTGCAAGTATTGCAACAGCCCTTATCAAGATGGATGCGATTGAAGGTTTAGAACTTAAGAAAAATTTGCAAAGCGTTTTTGATTTGGCCGTTACTGAGGCTAAGAAAACAAACGGTTCTCAATATGATGCAAGTTTAAATGCTGTGGGCAATCTGGCTCAGGCTTTAAATGCCTTGGAAGAACATGAACAGAAACTGGCGGCCGAAGCCAAGCTTAAAAGACCGCTGCCGCGTAAGACGACTGACACAGCGTCAGTTGCGCCTTAATTCAACTTAAGTTTATTAAGGTAAGGGTGTGATTTTCACACCCTTATTTTTGTTTTTCAGCGTGATAATAATTTTTCATTGACTTATGCTCAAATTGAGAATATTAAGAAAGGGCTTTACAGAAATACGTTTCATCTGGTATCAAAACGGTATTCAGATAAATCATTGAAAACGCTCTTTAACCTGGGGAGGTCCATACTATGAGTGATCCAAAAACCACACCTGTAATTGTCGGATATGTCCGCTCACCTTTTACACAAGCCTATAAAGGCGATTTGAAAGGCGTGCGCGCCGATGATATGGCGGCGCAGGTTGTTCGTGCTTTGCTTGAAAAAACAGGCGTTAACCCTGAACTGATCGAAGATTTGAAACTGGGGAACGCCTTCCCTGAAGGCGAGCAAGGTCTGAATTTGGCCAAGAACGTTGCCTTTCTGGCTGACCTGCCGAAATCGGTTGCAGGCGTGACAACAAACCGTTTCTGCGGGTCATCGATGCAGACATTGATTGATGCGGCGAATGCCATCCGCGCAGGCGAGGCCGAGGCCATCATCGCTGCCGGCGTTGAATCCATGAGCCGTATTCCAATGGGCGGTTTTAACGTCAGCCCGAACCCTGAATTGGTCGAGCGCTATCCTGCGGCCTACATCGGTATGGGCGAGACAGCTGAAAACGTCGCCAAAAAATACAATGTAAAACGCAGCCTGCAGGAACAATTTGCCGAAGCATCACACAAAAAAGCCGCCAAAGCTGTTGAAGACGGTCTGTTTAATGACGAGATTGTCGGCATTTCAACCAAAGACGGCAAAACGATTTCAAAAGACGGCTGCATTCGCCCTGATACGAACGCTGAAAAATTGGCTAATCTGAAGCCTTCATTCTCTGCCAAAGGTAGTGTGACGGCTGGTACGTCTTCGCCACTGACCGATGGCGCTGTGGCTTTGATGGTTGTATCCGAAGAATTTGCCAATAAACACAAACTGCCGATCATGGCCAAGGTTAAGGCCAGCGCAACTGTTGGCTGTGATCCTGAAACTATGGGCATGGGCCCTGTCGAGGCTACAAAAAAGGTCCTGAAAAAAGCAGGCCTGACCCTGCAGGATATTGATGTTATTGAACTAAACGAGGCCTTTAGCTCCCAATCACTGGCGTGCATGCACAAGCTGGGCATGGATCAGAAAAAGGTCAATAAAGATGGTGGCGCGATTGCTATGGGCCATCCGCTGGGCGCATCAGGTGCGCGTATTTCCGGCAAGGCGGCGCAAATCTTGCAACGCGAAAGCGGTAAATACGCTTTGGCGACCATGTGTATCGGCGGCGGACAGGGTATAGCTGTCGTGCTGGAAAACCCGTCTGCAGGTCAGGCGAAAAAACCAGCCCAGAAAAAAGTTGCTACACCAAAGAAATAAGGGGGGATAAATCATGACGATTAAAAAAGCTGTTGTCATTGGCGCCGGTGTTATGGGCGCAGGCATTGCCGCACAATTGGCGAATGCCGGAATTGAAGTCGAAATGCTGGACATCGTGCCGCGCAATCTGGAAGAAGGCGGCGACCGAGATGCAATCGCAAAAGGCGCCTTGGCCAAAATGATGAAACAAAAGCCAGCACCTTTTATGCATAAACGTAACGCCAAGCTTGTCCGCCCGGGCAATACTGAAGATCATATGGATCGCCTGAAAGATGCCGATCTGATTATCGAGGCGGTGATTGAGAACCCGAAAATCAAATCAAACCTGTTCAAGCGTATCGATGAACATCGTAAGCCGGGCTCGATCGTGGGTTCAAATACATCGACTATCCCATTGGAAACATTGAAAGATGGTCAGTCGGATGCGTTAAAAAAAGATTTGGTGATTACACACTTCTTTAACCCGCCACGTTATATGCCATTGTTGGAATTGGTATCTTCAAAAGATAATGATCCGAAAACAGTTGATCGTCTGGCTGAATTTATGGACAAGGAAATGGGGAAAACCGTTATCCGTTGTAACGATACGCCGGGCTTTATCGCGAACCGCGTCGGCACATATTGGCTGACCGTTGCGATGGGCGAGGCTTTGAAAGCGGGTCTGACCCCTGAAGAGGCTGATGCGATTGCCGGTAAGCCAATGGGCGTTCCGAAATCAGGTATCTTTGGTCTGGTTGATATGGTTGGTCTGGATCTGGTGCCGTATATCGGCAAAAGCCTGTATGAAAATGTACCTGCCAACGATGATTTCAAAAATGTGCATAAGGAAATCCCGCTGGTCCCAAAGATGATTGAAGAAGGATACACCGGCCGTAAAGGTAAGGGTGGTTTTTACCGCATGAATAAAGAGGGCGGTAAAAAACAATTGGAAGTGATCGATCTTTATGCTGATGATATTACCTATAGTCCAATCAAAGAACCGAAAATGAAGTCTGGCAAGCGCGCCAAAAAAGGCGGTTTAAATGGACTGATCAAGGGCAAGGATGCGGAATCTCAATATGCATGGGAGGTTTTGAAAAAGACGCTGACCTATGCTGCGGAAATGGTACCGCAGATCCATGATGATATCATGGCGATCGACGAAGGGATGAAGCTGGGCTATAATTGGAAGCGCGGACCCTTTGAAATGATTGACAAAATTGGCGTCGATAATTTCATCAAGCGTCTGGAAAAAGACGGCGTTGAAATCCCCGAGGCTTTGAATGCCGCCCGCGGAAAATCATTCTATAAAACAATTGATGGCACGTTAAACCGTCTGTCGGTTGCTGATGGCGAATATAAACCTGTCGAACGTGCTGAAGGGGTTTTGCTGCTATCCGACGTGAAGCGCGGTGCAAAACCTGTTACTAAAAACAGATCGGCCAATGTTTGGGATATCGGCGACGGCGTTCTGTGTCTTGAATTCACATCACCTGCAAATTCACTGGACCCTTGGACAATGAAAGCCATAAATAAAGCCTGTGATCTGGTCGAAAGCAACAAAAACGGCTACAAAGCGCTGGTCATTCACAACGAAGGTCAAAACTTTTCGGTTGGTGCCAATATCCAACTGGCAGAATGGGTTGCACAGGGTAAACAATACTGGCTGATCAAAAAAATGGTCAAAAATGGTCAGGATACATATAAACGTCTGAAATATGCGAATTTCCCTGTCATTTCCGCACCGCACAATGCGGCCATGGGCGGTGGCTGTGAAATCCTGCTGCATTCAGATGCGGTTCAGGCACATGCCGAAACCTATATGGGGCTTGTCGAGCTGGGCGTTGGCCTGATACCGGGTTGGGGTGGTTGCACGGAAATGCTGCGCCGTAATTTTGAAAACAAACGTCGTCCGGGTGGCCCGATGCCACCTTTGACAGCAACTTTCGAAACAATCGCCATGGCCAAGGTCAGCACATCTGCTGAAGAGGCGCGATCCATGCTGATGCTGAACAAAGACAGCGATATTTCAATGAATAAATCGCGCTTGCTGGCGGATGCGAAAGCCAAAGCCTTGAAAATGGTCGATGATGGCTATACACCGCCTAAACCTGCCACATTCAGATTGCCTGGCGCGCCCGGTCGCGCAGCCGCACAATTGGCGGTCAATGGTATGTTTGATCAAGGACTTTTAAGCTCGTATGCAGTTGTTATGGCTGACCAGCTCGGTGAAATTTTGTCCGGTGGTCATAAGGCTGACGCCAGCGTCGAAGTGAAAGAAGATGACATTCGCGCACTGGAATTGGAAGCCTTTATGCGTCTGGTGCATGATCAGCGCTCGCGTCAGCGCATCCAGCATATGTTAAAAACTAATAAACCATTGGATCAGAACAAGGATTTTCTGGCCGAGGACAGAAAGCTGGAGGTAACGACATCTGAATTGCGCCGTAGCCTGAAGGGTTCAACAAGTTTGACAGGTGCACTACACAAGCCGTCTAAGGCTTTGAAGAAAAAGCTGGAGCCATCCTTTAACGCGGCTGCCCTTATTTTGAAAGGCAATCCGGAAAACGAAAACAAAGCGGCGCCAACGGTTATAAAGCAAATTGTTAAAAAGCCGGTCGAAAATAAAGAGCCAAAAGAACAGCCCGAGACTCCGAAAGGGTCAAAGGCCGCGCCTAAAAAATAAATTGGGCTTAGGTATCAGGAAAAGCACTGTATTTTACAGTGCTTTTTTTTGTGAACTTTTTAAAAATTATATTGTTTGTTCAATAACAGTTTAAAGCAGTGGGGGCGGTATATAGAGAGGTTTTAAGTGGAATTCTTAAACGGATTTTTTGACCTGCCGTGGGAAATATTTTGCGTTTACGCCGTGATTATCGGTGTATTCATTTCTTTTATTTACGAGCGCTTTCCAGCTGACATCACGGCCATGGGCGGGTTTATCCTTTTGATTGTATTGGGTATTTTGGACCGCGACCTTGCATTGAGTGTGTTCAGCAACCCCGCGCCTATTACCATCGCTGCCATGTTTATTATTTCGGCGGCCCTTGAAAGAACGGGTTGCGTGCAGGTTTTAGGCTATATGATTGGCAAAATCGGCGGAAAATCCCAATTAAGGTTGATGTTGGTGGTTATGCCGATTGTTCTGGTGATGTCGGCTTTAATGAATAACACGCCGATTGTGATTATTTTGACACCTGTTTTGATTACCTTGGCGCGTAAAATCAACCTGCCTTCGTCCAAGATCCTGATTCCCCTTTCTTATGCTGCTATTCTGGGCGGATGCATGACAATTATCGGCACATCGACCAATATTCTTGTTAACGGTATCGCTATAGATTCCGGTCTTGAAGGTTTTAATATGTTCGATATTACAATGCCGGGCCTGTTAATTGCCGCTGCCGGCTTTGTCTATATGTTTTTTATCGGTCGTTTTTTACTGCCGGATCGACCCTATTTTGCGAATTTACTACAGGCCGGTGAAGGAAAAAGATTTATAACTCAGGTTATGGTTCCCAATGACAGCGAATTGATCGGAAAAGAGTTAAAAGACATTCCTGCATTTCGCGGTGAAGGTGCTGAAATTATCGATATTTTACGCCACGGGGATTCATTGCATCAAAAACATGGCCTTATTTCGTCCGACCTTCATGTCAGGGCGGGTGACCGTATCGTTCTGGAGAGTAACACAAGCGAGATATTAGGGATTAAGGAAACCGGCGCGTTTGTTTTGGATCACCGCCATAAAGGGTCAGAAGAGGCGAGTGAAGAGGAGCACATTATCGTTGAGGGCGTAATTTCGAAATCATCGCCCTTAGTTGGAAAATATATCTCCAGCCTTAATTTTCGACAGGCTTATAATGTTATTGTCATGGGGATTAACAAGATGGAAAATCGCATCCTTGTTAAACGTCGCGCGCACATAATCGAGCCCGGGGACAGTATATTGCTGGAGGGTCCGGCCTCGCAACTGCCCGGAATGTTTGAGGAAAACGGAATTGCAAACCTTAGCATACCGCAGGAGCGCTCCATTCGGAGAGATAAAGCCCCTATAGCTCTTGTAACCATTCTGGCGGTTGTTATTCTGGCGGCCTTCAATATTCTGCCAATAGTTCTGCTGGCCATGGGCGGTGCGGGCTTTGTTATTTTAACGCGCTGTGTTGATCCGCGAGATATCTACAAAACAATTGACTGGTCGATATTATTTTTGATCTTCGGGATGTTGGGCATTGCGTCAGCAATGGAGGTCACGGGTGCAGCGGATGTCTTTGTCAAATTCATTGTCGCCATGACTCAAAATCACGGCCCGCTTGTGTTACTGGCATGTTTTTATGCTTTAACCAGTTTTTTAACAGAAATGGTCAGTAATAATGCGGTCGCGGCCCTTATGGCGCCGATCGCAATCGGCGTTGCGGCGGCCACAGGATATGACCCTAAACCCTTTCTGGTAGCTGTCATGTTCGGGGCCAGTGCCAGCTTTGCAACGCCTATCGGTTATCAGACAAATACATTTGTCTATGCCGCGGGTGGTTATAAATTCAAGGACTTTCTTAAGGTCGGCGTGCCCATGAATATCATCATGTTTATTGTCGCTGTGATGACCATTCCGTATTTTTGGCCGTTTTAAACGTTTTTTTAAGTAAAAAAACCTATAATATAATGGAAGGATAGTGTTTAAAAAACGCTTGCGGAGGCCATAATATTTAGTTTTCTAAGAAACAATAAAGGGTTTACCTTTCTTGAAGTTGCAATGGTATTTGCAATGATGGGCTTTCTTTTAGCGCCTATTTACTATGTAATGTTCAGCTTGATGCGCATGGGTCCGACAGACCAGCGCCTGGAAACAATTCGTTACGGTATTGGTGAATATTACCGCATATGGGGGCGTCTGCCGTGTCCTGGTAATTTGAATGCTGCTCCGGGGGCGGCGGGATATGATGCAGAAACCCGTAATGGTACGAATGTGTGTACCTCCGGCATTAACGTTGGTGGTGCGACGGGTATTTATATCGGATCCGTACCTGTGCAAGACCTGGCAGCTGCGATGGATTGTTTATCTGGCACACAAAGGGCTACATATGTTGGGAACCTTCCAGTTGATGCCCAAAATATTTTGCAGCGTAATTTAACGCGCATGCGTGATGCGGCCAAAGGGAACGCTGAAAAATACGCGATCCAAAAACAAAATTGCGTCACCGTGGATATGTTATTGGACGAATATGATAATAAAATCGTCTATGCTGTGTCGCAAATCACAACAAGAATTGCAACGATGGACCCTGCGCTTGATTTAAATGCAAACCCTGCTGACGATATGGGTAAAATCATTATTCGCGATAATGTGGGGCAGGCATTAAGTTCAAAAGGACAATGGTTTGTTCTGGCTAGTCTGGGTAAAGACGGTAAGGGTGCACATGATCGGTTTGGAAACGTTGGTATCCCTTGTACGGCACAACCCGGTTTTGATCAGGAAAATTGTGATCATGCAAACAATATCTTTCGTTCAATGCCTGTTGCTTTGACAAACGATGCCAACCACTTTGATGACGAGGTGGATTATTCGCTGGATAATGCGCTCAGCGAACATTCCTTCTGGTATTGGAAAGATTTAAATGAGGACGGGCAAAGGGATCTGACGTTCCAGCCTAATACCCGAATTGTTATCGACACACCGGCTACTGTTGGCGCAAATGATAAAGTGGTTCTTGGCGCTGGTAATCTAGCGATTAAACAGGATGCCGGTGGGGGCGGAAACATTGAGGTCCAGGGCACGGACAAGGGGTTTTATTCGCCCAAGTTCTGTTACGATACAGGCTCTAGCTGTCCACCTTAATCACGATGAGGATTTTAGCAAAGATATGAAACATATTTTTAAGCAGCAATCAGGTTTTACTTTGGTCGAAATGTCGGTCGTTATCATCGTCCTCAGTTTTATTATGGTGCCGATTTTTAATTTTATGGTCGAACAGCAGCGCCATGAACAACAGATTGAGGCGGAAGAAGTCAACGAGCGTGTATTGGCGGCATTGGCCCTGTTTGTAAAAGATAACGGCCGTTATCCGTGCCCTGCATTGGCCTCATTGACATTTGGTGACGCCGCCTTCGGACATGAAGATTGTAGTGCGCCGGGGGCGGCCGTCATACAAGGTGATCTGCCCTTTTTCGAATTGGGGGTTCCCTATAATCTGATCTATGACACGCATGGTAATAAATATGTTTATGCTGTGTCTTCAGATGAAACCGTTACAACGACCTTTACCGGCGGCGGCGATATAACGATATGGGACGAAAACGACGTGCCTATTGTGGATAATGCTCCATTTGTCGTTGTCAGTCTGGGGGGGGATAACAAGGGGACATCTGTTAACCCTGCAAACCATAGAATAAGAAACAACAGCTGCAATCCTCCCGGCGCGGGCAATCCGCAGGACTCAGAAAATTGCGATAACGATACTATATTCAGGGATATGCCATACAGCGCAATGCAGAGCCCTGATGATAACGATCATTATGATGATCTGATTTTTTACGATATAGCGCGTGAAGAAAGCACACTTTGGGTAAACCGCAAAAACGCGGCGGGTACGGGAATGGATGTGACCAATAGAAACACCGGCAACATTGGAATTGGCTCTTACGCTACGGGCGCACCGACCGACAAGCTGGAAGTTATGGGCGGCAATATGAAGATTGATACCGGTGATGTAAAGGTATGGTTGGGTGGTAAGGTTGAGGGCAAGTGTTTTCGCAGAACGGGAACAGATTGTAATTAGGGTTTAGAAATGGATATCAGAAATTTAAAGAATGATAGAGGTTTTACGCTGATAGAGCTTTCGGTTCTGGTTCTGATTCTCAGCTTTCTTCTTGTGCCTTTGTTTAATTACATCCACCAGCAACGCGCCCAAAAAGAGCGCATAGAAGTCGAAGCGATCAACGAACGCCTTTTGGCAGCTTTGTCCGTTTATCTTAAAAGTAATGGGCATTTTCCGTGCCCGGCAAATCCCGCTCTATCCTATGGTGATGCAAATTTTGCACGCCAGATGGACTGTAGCGTTATTGGCGGTACAGTTGTACAGGGGGATGTGCCGACCTATGATTTGGGTATTCCCTATCGTCTGATGTTTAACGTACATGATTACAAATATTTATATGCAGTGACCCGTGTCGAGGCGGTTCCCGGAAGTTACACAGGCGGCGGCGCGATTACGGTCACGATTGAGGACAATTTCGGCGCCACAACGACCGTGAATAACGTGCCTTTTGTGGTTGTTAATCCGGGGCAGGACGGCAAAGGGGTGGGTGGGTCATTTCCCTGTATAGTAGGTCCGGGCGCGAAAGACTCTGAAAACTGTGATACCGATGATACCTTCTATGATGCCTTGTTTAGCAAGAAGTCCAATATCAATGACGCTGACTATTACGACGATATTATTTTCTATGATCTTGCCCGTGAAGAAAGCACTTTCTGGGATGTTATGCCGAATGGTGCCAATATGGATATCGTAAACCGCAATTCCGGCAATGTCGGTGTTGGGGATTTTTCCGGCGCGATTGCCCCGACGGAAAAATTTGAAGTTAAAGGCGGCGATGTCAAACTGGAGGGCGGAAACGTCAAGGCCCAAGGCATGGTCAAGGCCCCCGAATTCTATTATGAAGGCCCATAATCAGGGTTTCGTTCAACTCTAGCTTTAATTTTGATGTAAATTCTATATCCTTTTTGAAGGATGATAATTCGATTTCTTGAAAAACTGGGCGGTGTAACCCAAGGCATAATTTACCATTTTAAGCGCGAAAGCAGATGGTGGAAGATTATGTTGATTATCGTTTTGATTATGTACGTCAAACCGCTGTTTTATCTTTTAACGCCTGTTTTATATAGTTTCGAGCGTGTTGCCTCACCTGCGTCTGATTTTTATCTTTTGAACAATCTTTTATTATTGTTTCATGTTGCCTTTTCCTTTGTGGCGCTGTCACTGGGGCCTTGGTTGTTTAATACCTCGCTGCGGGCACGGCGGCCAGATATCCATAAAAAAATAGGCAAGTTTTATATTACGGGTTGTATGGCAGGTGCTGTTACGGTTTTTCCGCTGGCGCTCAGTAATGCGACGGGCACCGTTGCACATTTGGGTTTCGGGGTCATGTCGGTTGTCTGGTTTACATTGGCTTATTTGGCCTATGGTGCGGCGGTTAATCGTGATTTTATTGCGCATAGACGCTGGGCCGTGCGCAGCTTTGCCGTGACGTTTGCTTTTGTACATGTCGGGTTAAGCTACAAGCTGTTTATACCGTCGGGCACATTTAATGCTCAGGGTATGCAGGCCCTGCAAAGTATGGTCAGTTGGCTTGGAAATCTTCTTTTTGCGGAAATTTATCTGATGTCAACCCGCCTGAACGGTCAATTCAAAGGTTTTACTAGGGATTGGCGGTTATTTTATAACCCTAAAGACAAAGTCTATTTAAAGGTTAACAAACCTTGAAAAAGGGGCGTTTATGCTTATATCAATAGTGTTAGTAAAGCAGAAATAATCCCCCTTTTCTCCAACAAAGTTATGTACTAGGGGAGTATGCAGAAAGCGGTCCTCTTTAATCCCCCCAGAGAGGGCCGCTTTTGCATTTTATGCTCGCAAAAAAAAGGGAAGTAATGCTAGACTACGTATGATCTAGTAAGGATCTGTAATTTGGGGATAAAAATGTTTTTACGTATTTTAACTGTTTTAACTTTAATTGCGCTGCCAGGTTCGGGTTATGCGGATATTCTGACAACGCCGGAAAAAACGCTGCGCTATGAAGTCAGCAACGAGCTGGGCGGCCAGCGTAAAACAGTCTTTGAGCACAGGCAGGAACGTCGCGAATTGTTTGCCGAGCGTCAGGTGAGCGTTGAGAAAAAAGAAGAAATTCGTCGCAAAATAGAAGAGCGTTTTGGGCACTTGTCGCCGGAAGAAAAACAGGCAAAGCTTGAGGAATTACATCAATACAGACAAATGCTGCATGCCGAGCTGGAAAAACTGCCACCAGAAGAAAGAATGGAACGTATGCAGGAATTGCGTGCCGCCTATGAAAAGCAGGGACTTGCCGCTTTTGATGAAATAATGGAAGAAGAGCCGGATGTCGAACCAGCAGAATAATCAAAAACCTGAAGACGACAAAAAGGATAAATCTGAGGTAGAAAGCCCGTTTGCCGACGCCAACGAGGACCCGCGCAGCGATGAAGAGCTGATGCGTGAAATTGTCGCAAAAAAAGATCAGCGCGCCTTTGCTATTTTAACCAATCGCTACCGCCGCAAATTATATGCGACATGCTATCGCATGCTGACCGACGCGCAGGAAGCAGAAGACGCGGTACAGGACAGTTTACTGAAACTGTGGAATTATGCGGCCAGCTGGGACCCTGACAAAGCAAAGCTCAGTACATGGCTGTATACGGTGACCACAAATACCTGCCGCGATATCCTACGCAAACGTCGTGCTATTCTGGTCGAGCATGATGATAATCGTGAATCCGATGGCCCCGACGGTGTTGACGTGGTCGAGTCAAAACAGCGCGCCCGTATTGTCAAGCGCGCCATCGCAGAATTGCCCGAACGCCAGCGTCAGGCGTTGGTGCTGTCTTATTATCAGGGGCTGAGCCACAAAGAAATCGGCGATATAATGGATTCTACCCCCAAAAGTATCGAGGGATTGGTTGCGCGTGCGCGTAATGATTTAAAAGAGCGATTGGGTGCTTTGCAAGAGGCTATAATATAATGACGAACGATAACAACATACCAACGATGACCGACGCAGATCTGGACCAGTTCCTGAATGATTTTGCGGTTCCGGATTTTGATGAAAAGGCCTTTGATAAACGTATGATGGCCTGTATTTGTGATGCGGATGGCATTTCTGCGTCCCGCACCGGGTTTCTTTGGTTCAGGCCGGCGGCCGCGATGGTGGCGGCCCTTGTCGCTGTTTTTGCATTTATTCTTTTTTATCAGGTGGAAGGGCCGGCGAATTCACCAGACAGTTCGAATGCTGTGATTGCGGGTGTCCAGCAGTCTTCCCCCATGGATGAACAGGAAATTACTGTGCTGGCCAGCGCTTCATGGGACAGTTCTGAATTTGCAGATACGTTTTATAATGAAATGGCCGATCAGGATATTCTGATCAGCGAATATATGCCCGAAGATTTTGGTGATGATGCTTCAGTCGATGAAGTGCCACCCATTGATGAATTTTTAGATAACCTTTTGGGTATTGAAAGCCGCCAGCTTTAATAACCTTCGTCAATAGGGTCGAAATCGTCCGTATCGGGGTAATATTCGGTATTCCTTAAAACGCGTGCAACTGTAAAGACGCTGACCTTTTTGGCGCCGGCGCGCTTTAAGACTTTCGCACATTCATTTACTGTCGCCCCACTGGTCATGACATCATCAATCAGAACAATATGTTTGTTTTTTATTTTTTCTATCAGGGCGGGATTCACTACAAATGCCATTCTAACGTTCTTCAGCCGGTCTTTTCGTGACAGGCCCTTTTGTGTGGATGTAAAACGTCGCCGCGTCAGTGCATGCCGGACCGTTAGATTTGTCAGTTTTGCCAAGGCAGAACCAATCAGGGCAGACTGGTTAAAGCGGCGCTGCCAATGACGGCGCCAATGCAGCGGGACAGGCACAATGAAATCAGCGGAGGCAAAAATATCAGGGGCTGTGTTTTTGATCCAGGTTGCAAATGTGACGGCTGCATGCTGCTGGTCACCATATTTAAAGCCCAGCAATAGTTTGCGGCTGGCATCATTATATGTCAGCGCGCTACGTGCAGTATCAAATTTCGGCGGGTCTGCGATGCAGCTGGCACATTCTGCATCATCAGACAGTTCGTCCGCCAATTCAAAAGGCTGGCCGCATATCCGGCAATAGGGCGCTGCGATGAAATCCAGATCAGACCACAAGTCCTGTGAGACCATGCCTTGGGCTGAGACAATTTCGCCTGTGCCGATACAGCGGGGCGGAAGTAAAACGTCAATGACGTTCCACATCAGTGTGACCGTATATTTTTTCAACAGTGGCTTTGTACGCATAGGGATATGATATAGCAAAATAATTGAATATCGTGTATAAAATTATAAAAGCCTGAAGGAAAACCAGAGTGTCCGATCAAACGCGCAGACCTGATATAGATGCGGAAAAAGCCAGCAAGATTAAGGATTTCATTAACCTTGCGCGCGGCGTCGATAATAAAGTCGACAAAATCGAGCATATTCCCGATTACGTGGTGCAAAAAGCATCGCTGATTTCTGCGCACTTTCTGCTGCCGTCAAATGCCAAGGTTGTTGATGTCGGATGTGGGAACGGGCAAGTGACGTATGCAATGGCGCTGTTAAACCCGCTTCGGAACTTTATCGGTATTGATCACGACCGCGCGATGATCGAACACGCAAAAAATCTTTATCGCCTGCCGAACCTGACATTCAAACACAGCGACGGGCGCCTGCAAGATTTTGAAGACGAGGCGTTGGACGGCATTATCAATTCGAACTTTCTGCACGAAATCTATTCGTCATACAATCGCGACCCAATGATGTTGTCAGAATTTCTGGATGCCCAGATTAAAAAGCTGAAACCCGGCGGGATCATGCTGATCCGCGATTATATGATGCCGCCATCGGATGAATATGTTCTGCTGGAACTGCCGGATTTTCCAAGCGTCGGCAAAGAGCCGCAGGACTTGTCATATGCCGATCTTCTGATTGATTATTCACAAACCGCGCGCCCCATGGAAAATGGTGGTGCGGAAGGCTTTTATCTGGAAGAACTGGACCCCGGTATTCTTCAAGCCTTGAATCCGACCCTGAAAAAAGTCGGCGCCTATGAAATGACAGAGAAAGACAAGGAGCGTTTGGGTGAAGACTTCACTTTTGATGAAGATAACAGCCGCGTTTTTCGTTTGCTTCATAAATGGGCCGTTGAATTTATTCACAAAAAAGATGAACGCCAGAAATGGCGCCACAATCTGGATCGTGAATATACATTTTTCACCGACCGTGATTATCGCCGTGTCTTGGCGCAATTCGGCATGCGTTTTATTTTCTCGGCACCTTACCGAAATCCATGGGTTGTTGATCATTTTTACAAGGGGAAATTCCGCCTGTATACAGAAGATGCGCACCTTATGCCGCCGCCGGCGACTAACTATTTTATTGTTGCGCAGAAAATACCGGACCAGATGTCGTTGATCTTGGACGAACGCCGTCCATCGCAACAAAAAGTCGAAAACCTCGAGGTCATTACCGTGCGCGATAACAAGCGCGGTACGCTGCAAGAGGTTGCGAGACGCCCGGGTGAACATTGCGATATTATCCCATGGCGTACTGCAGCCGATGGACGATTGGTCATATATGTGCGCAGTGGTTATCCGCGTCCGATTATTAATGCGGTCAAACGAGGAAACGCCAATCTGGACAGTAAGAACTGGTCGGGCCATTTGATCGAACCGATTACGATGGATACGGATGCCCTGACGCGTAATGTGATCGAAAACAAGGACAAAATCGTTCAATATACGCAAGATCACGCGGACCTTGAAATCAAGGGCAAGGACAATCTTTTTGTCGGTCAGATATTCTATCCTGCGCCCGATAAAATTGATGAAGCGATTGAGCCCGTCTTTATTGAAGTCAAAAAGCCCAAGGCCAGCACATGGGATATCGGGTCGGATCAAACAGAAACCGGTTTTAAGTTCGGCGGAAAAATTGTCGAACTGGATGCAAATGATATCATCCGTGCGGCGCAAGTCGGCCTGCTTCCTGAACCGCGTCTGGAATTGCATGTTCTGGATTTGATGCGCCGTCTGGGTATTGAACCGCCACCTTGGGTGACGGGCGAGATTATCGTCGATCGTTTCCGCACATTTGATGAAAACGAGGTGCCGGACATCCTGCAGCGTGACAATATCCTGAATCTTGAAAAACTGATTGATGAATGGGAGCAGGATGGCTTTGCAACCGAACGTATTGGCGGGGATCATTTAAAAACGACACGGTCCGTTTTTGTCGAGGAAGGAAAATTCGGCGGCGGTATGCGCGGTATGGCATCCCAAGACTACGAATTTCTGGTGACGGATGATGGCGTTGAAAATATTGCGGTTGTTATGCCGCTGACCCGCGGTTGGGATGACCAACTGATGGTGGGTGTCGAGGTTGGAAATATGGCCGTTCCCCAGCGCATGGGAGGATCAGGCCTGATGATTACAGCACCGACATTTGTGATTCCGCGGGATGTACGCACGATTGCGGATGCGAAAGTCTTCGTCGGTAAACAGTTCGGCGTCGGTCCGGAAAATGTCTTTCAGGTCGGCGAAAGTTATTTTACGCACACAGGTGTCACCCCGCAGCGTGTTTATCCCTTTGCTGTTGCTGACGCACGTCAGGCGGAAACACATACGGGTTGGAATTATTCGGCGGCAAAACGCATCGGATATCTGATCTATGCCTTCGAAGTTTTCAGTGGCGATTTCGTCAAGCTTTACACACGTGTCCAGATGATGCTGGGGGCAGAGCATGGTATGTCGCCTGATCGCCAGCTTGATAACAAACATTACAAGAATTTTGAATTGAATACGGACAAGACACAGGTACAACGCCCTGGTGAAAATCATGCGCCATTATCACGGGTTTTGGGTGAACGTGATAATACGGGGTCGGTTCCTGCACAAAGATCGTATGATCAGAAAAAAACGCGCAGTACAGCACCTGAATCCGATAAAACACCTGTAAGCTTGCGTAAGAAGCCGACCGAGAAGTTAAGCCTGAACTTCAACCCCGAGGAAAAGGAAGAAAACGTCAAAAACGTATCCCTTAGCGCGTCGGAGGATTTGAAAAAATCTGTCAAAGGTGTCTCTGAGTCTATCAGTGATAAAAAGGAAAAGAAAAAACCGACCTTGCGCGCGACGCGCCCTGATCCGAACCTATGATTGATATCCACAGTAAGGGCCCGTATCCGGCAGATGCATTGTCGAATTTCTACCCACACAGTTTTATAATCGATGGCGTTAAATGCGCCTCCATGGAAGGCTTTCTGCAGAGCCTTAAGTTCGGTGATGTGGACGAGCAGGTTAGGGTCTGCGCGCTCAGCGGCGGTGATGCCAAGGATGCGGGACTGGAACAGGATTGGAAATCATCACAAATATTATACTGGCAGGGCAGGGTCTACCAGCGAAATAGTGACGCCTATGCAAATCTGATAACCCGCGCTTTTGATGCACTAACCAAAAACGTCGCATTTCAAAAGGCTTTGAATGATGCTGGGGATGAGGAACTCGGCCATTCAATTGGTGTCGATGATATGTCAGATACGGTTTTAACGACGGATGAGTTTTTAAGCCAGTTAATCAGATTGCGGAAAAATACTTGACATAACGCTAATCGAGGTGTACTTTAGTATTAATTTCATTTGGAGATAAAGTATGAAAAAAGACATCCAAGACACATTTTGGTCATGCATAAAAGACAAACGCCCCGGCAAAACACCATCAGATAAAAATCTGACAGAGATGTTTTCACAAGTCGCAGGCGTCGTTATTTTAAAGACATATCGCGATGCCACACTTGGAACACTTAAAGTGGAGCCAAAGGCAGTTGAAACAGCCCGCAAAATTGCAAAAGAAAACGGCTATATCATGTCGCCAAAGTTGACCATGAAACCTGGCGTTCCGGATCATATGTTTCCTAACCGGTAGACCAAAACCACGTTAATTCGTGTTTGTTCACGTATAAATGCTGAAGATGGCTGTTCGAAATGGCTTCAAATTTACGGACAGCCTCAAAATCGGTTTCCCCCTGAAATTTCAGTGTGCAAATCATGTTTTTGACCATACCTGCATCAATCCAGTTTGTGACCAGATCATACAAACGGTCGGGATAACAAATAATATCTGAACAAAACCAATCAACTGGCCCGTGTTCTTTTGGATCGAGTCCGAATGCGCTTTCCTGTAAAAAACTAACATTCGGCAGTTTTGCAATTTTCGGGTCAAGTGGCGCTTTATCGACAGCTGTGACTTTACACCCCAAATCGTGTAACACCCATGTCCAGCCACCGGGGCAGGCCCCGACATCAATGGCTTTTTCACCTTTTTGTGGATATCGGCCGAGGCGTGTAAACCCCTCCCACAATTTCAGATAGGCGCGATTTGGCGGAACATCTTTGTCCTCGATGAATTCATACTTTCCATTCGGCACAGGCTCGCGGCATTCACCTGCCGCAAGGATTGTGTCTTTATCAATCAGACACCAGTTGCCGAGTGGCGCGTCTGGCGGCGGGGATGGAAATTCAAGCGGCTTTGCAGAGACATGTGGCAGGTTTTCTTCAATCAGCGCGCAGCGTCTGTGATAGTCATGCGGATAGAGGGCCCAGTTGCGTTGAATGCCGCGCAGTTTCTTGGCCCCGTCTTTGATGGACTGGATGGGAATTTTGCGGGCGTTATACCAGATGTCCTGTGCAAAATAGACCGGGTGAACAGGCGCATTGCACAGGAACAGCCGATCATAACGTTCAATGACGTGATGCCCAAGCTCGGTCTCCAGATCAGCTTCGCGGTCCTTTGGGGCCAGATATACAGTATAGGTTTGTGACATTGCTCCGCCTTGCGTTTTACCGTATAGTAGCAGACTTGGAGAGTTTTTCATGAAAAGATTTTTTGCGCCCAGTTTATTGATGATGATCGCGCTGATCATTATATTCTGGATTGCAGCCTAGAAAGGATAGGGCATTAATGAAACCGCAGACCCACTTGAACGAAAGCTTTACGCTCGACCCTTCGATTTTACGTGCATACGACATTCGCGGCATTATCGGTGACGGCATTACCGAACAGGCGTGCTATGCTGTCGGCCGCGCCTATGGTTCAATCGTTATGCGACGTATTAGCGGCACATCGGTTGTGGTCGGCTATGACGGGCGTGAAACATCACCGATGTTTGCATCTGCCATGCGTCAAGGCCTGCTGGACTGCGGATTGAATGTCTATGATATCGGTATGGGCCCAACACCTATGACGTATTTCGGGCTTAAGGAGCTGGATGCTGATGCAGCCGTCATGATAACAGGGTCACACAGCCCGATCGAACATAACGGCATTAAAATGGCATTGCGCACGGGCCCGTTTTACGGTGATGATGTGCAGGAGATCGGTCGCCTTGTGAAGTCAGGTGATTTCGAAGCCGGTCAGGGCCGCATTGAGACAATCGATATCAGTGATAAATATATTAAACGCCTGCTTTCCGACCTTGATTTGAAGAAGCCATTAAAGGTGGCATGGGATGCGGGTAACGGGGCCGCTGGCGCGGTTTTACGCCGTTTTACCGATCAACTGCCGGGAGCACATTATGTGATTTACGACGAAGTTGATGGTACATTCCCGAATCATCACCCGGACCCGACAGTTGAAAAAAACCTGGTCGATCTGCAAAACTGCGTTTTGGATAACGAATGTGATGTTGGTATTGGTTTTGATGGTGACGGGGACCGTATAGGCATTGTCGGACCGGCAGGCGAGATATATTGGGCAGATATTTTAATGGCGATGTACGCGGCAGAGGTTTTGGAAACGCACCCCGGGGCCCCGATTATTGCCGATGTTAAATCATCGCGTGTTTTGTTTGATGAAATCACCCGATTGGGCGGAAAGCCAGTAATGGTCCAGACAGGGCATTCGATATTAAAAGACAATATGAATAAAATGAAAGCGCCGTTAGGCGGCGAGCTGTCAGGTCATATCTGTTTTGCCGATAAATATTACGGTTTTGATGATGGTCTTTATTGCGCCGTGCGTTTGCTGAATATCTTGAGCCATTCTGATGACAGTTTTGTATCGCTGACGGAGCATCTGCCGAAAATGCTGGCGACACCAGAAGTGCGCCTGCATGTTGATGCAGAGCGTAAATTCGATATCCCGAAAGAAATTGCAACAATGCTGGCTGATGTCGAGGGGATTGATGTCAATGATATGGACGGTATTCGCGTCACCAGTGATCTGGGCTGGTGGCTGCTGCGCGCGTCAAATACCGAAAGCGTCTTATCCCTTCGTGCCGAAGCCTATACAGAGGAGGGGTTTGAAACCCTGAAATCCCAGATGGAAGGCTACCTGCAAACAGCGGGCGTTGATTTTAAATTTGATTTACCCGCATAAAGAAACAAGGGCCCGGAAAACCGGACCCTTGAAACTTTTTGTCTTTGTTTAATCCAAAGATTAGAACAGACGTAATACACTCTGCTGAGACTGAGCAGCCAATGACAAGGATGTAACACCCAATGTCTGTGTTGTCTGCAGTGACAGCAACTTGGCACTTTCTTCGTTCAGATCTGCCAGTGTCAGTTTGTCCGCACCTTCTTGCAACGTGTTGATTGTTGCTTTTGTGAAGTCTTCGCGGTTTTCAAGAACTGTCAGGTTCGAACCGAATGTACGGGCCTGTGCACGAACACGATCCAACGCGGCGCCCAATTCATCCAAAGATGTCTGGATGTTCGCATCACTGTCAAATGTCGCTGCACCAATATTCAGACCGGCTGAGTCAAAGTCCACACCAGCGATGTTCAGCAGTGAAGAGTTATCTTCGTTGAACTGAACAGATAGTGAGTCACCACCCAGCAGGTTTGTACCACGATAGCCTGTATCTTGTACCAATTGGTCGATCTGCGTCAGAATGGCGCCATAGTCAGCCTCAAGCTGGATACGGTCCTCCGGAACACCTGTCGATGCAGTTACGGTACCACCACCGCCAAGGGTCGCAAAACCCAATCCGGCCAAGACACCATCACCATCATCAGTCGCGATCAGGTCTTCACCGTTTGTTGTGCGGATTTCCAAACGACGGCTGTCAGGAGCTGTCGCAGGGTTAGCACCCTGAACAATCTGCGCAGAGAAACCTGATGTTGCGTTAATCTTGTTTGCAAGGTCAGCCAGCGTATCACCTGTGTTGACTGTAAAGGTTGAAATGGTGTTACCTGTACCGGCCTGAATCGAGAATGTTTCACCATCTGCGATACCAGCGTTGTTGGTCAGATCATTCTGATCTGCTGTTGTTACGTCAGCTGACAGTTCCACGGCCGAACCTGATGCCTGATCACGCGCTGTTTCAGCGATAGACTGGGCCTGTTCAATCAGTTTTGTCAGTGATGTAATACCTGTATCAGCAGCTTTAATTGTTTGAATAGCCTGTCCGATACCATCAACCAGACGACTTAGATCGTCAGCGCGGTTTGTTAGACCCTGTGCCGCGAAAAACGCGTTTGGATCATCAAGGGCGCTGTTAACCTTACGTCCTGTTGATAGACGTAGCTGTGTATCATCCATTAATCTCTGCGTTCCCTGCAAACTTAGCAGGTTTGTACGAATCGCAGCTGTTAGAGTTACATTGTTTGAAGCCATGACATGTTCTCCTTTCCTAGGTTAAGTGTCATAAATTTAATAAGGCGTACTGCCTCACATATTCTCAGTATGACACGTAACCCCTTAACAACCCCTTAACGGCAGGCAGAAAATACCCCATAAATAGGTAAAAAATGCACATTTTTGATAATTATTTTACATCCAACATATCGGCGAGGGGCTTTAACCCTTTTTCATACTTGCGCCAGCCTTCGACTGACTTTGTATTAATCGGCGCCCGCACCTGTGCAAAACTGGCAGTTTGAATATTGCGCTTTGTTTTGTGCGGGGTCAAACAGGCGTCGTCCCATTCCAATTCGCAGAAATCAATCAAGCGGCGGCTTTCTTCCTCCGGATTTGCGACCAGTGATTCATAGTCAGAAATCAGAATGTCATCGCCTAACATATCCAGCCAATAGTTCATAATCTGGTCAAAGGATTGCAGGGTCTGACCAATACGTTTCAGATCATAGGCCCAGAAGAAATCTTCCATGAAGTTTTGACGATATACCGATAAACCAATATCCATCGGATTGCGGCGGCAATAGATGATTTTGGCATCGGGCAGAGCCAATTTGATCAGGCCGATTCTGTAAAAGTTAAACGGCATTTTATCCGTAACGCGCTTGGCCTTTGGTGCAATTTTGTCGAGATAATCGACATAGGCCTTACCGATTTTTTTCAATTTTTCTTCTGACAAGCTTTCAATCAGGTCCTGATCGATATCAATATCTTTCGTGGCACGCGCGGCAATATCCTCGGTATTATCGGGATCAATCACAGCATTTTGCATGACGCGCAATTCGCCCGCACCGAAAACATCAGGGTGGCTCGAGATAATCTGTTCGGTCAATGTTGTCCCTGACCGCGGCATACCAACCAGAAAAATCGGTTTTTCGCTTCTATAGCCCTGACCTTCAAACTGCTGGTAAATATCCTTGGTGAAGATTTGCTGCACCCGTTTAATGTAGTTGCCGACACTATTGCCATGCATCAGATATTTTTTACCGCGGTTCTTATTCCCATCCGCATAATATTCAAAAGCCTTATCGTATTCTTTCAGGTCATGATAAACCTTGCCAAGGGCAAAGCCCAGGCGCGCGCGTTCCTCTTCACTTTCGTAAATTTCTTCGCGTTTTTCGAAAGCATCCAGCATTTTTTGCAAGATGGGGTCGTCAGCTGCCAGTTTGTTCGATTGTGCGATACCGACAAATGAATGCGTGTCGGTGGGGTCCAGCTCCAGAACGCGCTCCATAACTTTACGGCTTTCTTCAAAGTTGCCCATGCGGTTCAAAGCCAAGGCGTAAATGCCAAGATTCTGCAGGCTTTCTTGGGCCTCGACGGCCTTTTTGCAATAATGTAGGCCTGTTTTTATATCGCCATTTTCAATCATTTGAAACCCTAGGCCAGATAGGCAAGCGGAGTCATTCGGGTTGATCGTTACGCCCTTGCGGAAATACTGCATGGCTTTTTCCGAATTGCGGCGTTCAACCTCGATCGTGCCCAGATTGTAATATAGGATTGTCAGGCCGGGCGCGTGCTCTAAAAGGCCTTTGAACAGCGCTTCGGCCTCGTCATATTTTTTTAGATCAACCAACTCGCTGCCCAGTTCCATACCCTGTTTTAAAAGCGCATTTTTTTGCGCGTCTTCGATTGTCATCGGCGCGATGTTTTTATTCTGTTTGGTCGCTTTCTTTTTATTTAATCGGCGTTGTTGTCTATTCATTTGAAGCTCGCATCATTATTACAATATCTATTCTAAACAATAGAAAGGGGCGGTCAAATTCTTTGACCGCCCGCTCTCTTTTAAAGTCTCCGCGACTGAAATTCTTTTCTACGCTAAGAGATAGCTATCCGGCTATTATCTTAGGCGGAGTAATTCTGCCGTCATTTCGTCGGCTGTTGTTATCACTTTGGTACCGGCTGAATAGGCACGCTGGGTGACGATCATCTTCGAGAATTCATCGGCCAGATCAACGTTCGATCCTTCCAATGTTCCGCTTTCGATGACACCGGCGCTACCTTTTCCGGCTTCGCGCAGGTTATATTCACCACTGCCGTCTGATTCACGGTATACGTTACCGGACAATTCGTTCAGACCGTTCGCGTTCGCAAATGTTGCAACCGGCAGTTTGTAGATTTTGGCTGACTGACCATTCGAGAACTGGGCAGAGACGAAACCTTCGCTGTCAATCGATACACCTGTACGCAAGCCAAGCTCGGCACCGTTTTGTTCAGAGTAAATCACGTTATATTCACCCGAGAACTGTGTAAAGTTTGCGATGTTAAAGTCGATGTCCTGCAGTGACGCACCACTGGTAAAGTTGATATCGTCAATGTCGACCAGAACTTCACCTGTCAGTGGATCGTCTTCCGCATTCAGGCGACCGTTTCCGTCAAAGTTAATTGCACCTTGCAACAAGACAGTCGATCCATCAGGGTGAAGGACTTCAATATCCCACCAGCCTTCAGAGTTCGGTGTTGAAACCGGTTCGGCCAGACGGTTGAATGTTGTTGAGTCAACTGCCAGGGTTGTACCAACTGCACCGGCCAATCCCAAGCCATCATTTAATGGGGTGCCTGCGCCATCAGCCAGCGTGATTTCAGCATCCAGATTTCTGGATTTAATGACAAGCTGTCCGGCAGGGTTCACTTCAGCAAAGGCAACCTGATTACCGTTAACATCGGTAATTGTGTTGATGTCTTGCACCAGTTTACCCAAATCGCCATCAAGTGTGATTGTTGTTGGGCCCACGCCGCCGACAGTGATATCAAAAGTGTCTGTCGGGTCAATTGTCGGGTCGGTTGAAAGATCGCCGACAATATCTGCCAGGTTCACGGTTCCTTGTACAATCGCGGTTGGTGTTTCATGCTTTCTGAAGTTCACCGTCAGATCCTGACCGTTACCCAGAGAGTCATAAACCCGGATTGAGCGCGAGAAGTCCGTTGTTGATCCCGCTGTAATCGGGAAGGCGCGTTCGCCTTCTTCGGCATCAAGGTTCAAGGCCAGTTCCATCTGTGATGTCGGCTGTGTAAAGCCGCCCAAAAAGGCCACATCGACCGGCACCAGCGAGCTGACATCGTCAACGCCCGGCAGGCGGTTGCCGTTTTGATCCAGCGGCCAGCCCATCAGGGTATAACCGGCGGTGTTTTTCAAAACACCTGTTGAATCTTCCGAGAATGATCCGGCACGTGTGTAAAGTGGTTCAGCACCCAGATCCGTTCCTTGTTGTACGACAAAGAAACCGTTACCTGACATCGCAATATCTGTAGAAGACTGCGATTGCTGCAAGATGCCCTGCTGATCAATACGGTTGTTTTGAACCGAACGAACAGAGCCTGGGGAATAGGCTGTCGAACGGCTTTCTGATGTCACAAGGCTGGAAAAAGCCGCGTCACGTCTTTTGTAACCAACTGTGTTTACGTTGGCGATGTTGTTTGAAATCATACCCAAAGACTGACTTTGAGAGTTCAGTGCCGATACGGCGGTAAATAAAGATCCAAATACACTCATAATATTACTCCTTTACTGTGTTTCGATGTTGCTTTTATCGTTTTGGTTTTCGGTTGCGGTTAAAAGTCGGGGTTAAAATCATGGTCTGCTCTCCTTTTCATTAATTCGCTACGGGGGTTACGGTTTTTGGCAATGTAGCGCGCGTTATATCTGCAATCGGTATACGCAGATCGCCAACCAGCAGCATGGTGTTACCGCTGCCGTCACTTTCAATACCATCCACACGGCCCGGAACGTTCGTTTGAACGATAAGGGATTTCCCTTCAGGGTTGGTGGACGATACCTGAATGGTGTAATTACCGGGGGCGACTTTAAATCCGTCGTTATTCGTGCCGTCCCATTTAAAGGTTTTAACGCCGGTCGATGTTTCGCCGTCGCTGCTGTATACAGTCTGTCCGTTTGCGTTTTTAATCGAAATATTCGTATCTGCGGCCTGCTCGGGGATGATATAGCTAAGGTCGACTTTATTCGTACCATCGAAATCAAAGCTGTTTCCGGCGATCTCAACATCCATACCGACAAAGCCAAGGCCGATGTCTGTGATTTGTAACACGGACAATGCGCGCATATCTTCCAGAATGTCGTTGGTTGCCAATTGCTGTTCGACTTGCGAGAACTGGACAAGCTGGTTTGTGAATTCGTTTGAATCCATCGGGTCCAGCGGATCCTGGTTTTGCAGCTGTGTTGTCAAAAGCGTCAGGAAGTCGTCGAAATCCTGGTTCAGCTGCGACTTCTGTGCCTGTGTTTTGGCACTTTGTGCGCTGATTTGATCTATGCTTTGTATACCTTCCATAATCTGCTCTTTTCGTTATTCGTTACACGAATACATTGACCCCGGTGGGGTTGATATATTGCTGGTTATAAATCGCGGCGTTCATCATCGCGTCATCACCCATTTCATCCATGGCGTTTACATCTGCGACGTGGAACAGTGACTCACGACTGTCTTTGTCTTGTGCCAGTTGCTGGTCGTTCTGATCGCGAAGGTCAAAAGTGAAACCTTCGGATCCGACATCCAAGCCGGCTTCTTCAAAAGCCTTATGCAGAATGTTTGAATCTTTTTGCAAGATCTGCAGGGCTTCCGGTTTGTCTGTCAAAATATGTGCCTTTAACTTGCCGTCATCACCCATCTTCAGGTCAACCTGAACGCGGCCCAGCTCGGCGGGCTCCATTTGCAGGCTCATGCGGTCAACGGCATTATTGATGCCGCGCTGCATGCTGAGGGTCACGGCGCGTACCGGTGTTTGCGGTGTTGCGCTGCGATACTGTGCTGCCGTAAAGGCATTTTGACTGATTGTTTTATTTTGCGCGCTTGGCTGATCCGGGTTGAACTGTTGGGTCAATTGCGCATCAAATGTGTTTGACTGGCTGTGGTTAAAGTTATTAAACATGTCGCCTGTCATGAAATCAGGGGTAGAGGCCGCACCGCCGTTACTCCCAACCGAATTCTGGGTCGTCGCGGAATGATGCGCCATCATCTCGGCGGCCTTATCGGCTGCCTGAGGGGGGAGGGAAGGAGAGTTTGGCGCAGAGTTTTGGGGTGCGGCCCCATTAGCTTTAACATTCTGACCGGGCGCATTTTGCAATGCCGTGTCAGAATTGCCACGCGCATTGCGTGCGGCTGTTTTCAATGCGGCTTCGGCTGTCATAAAGGATTGTGCCGTGCCGTTGTTCGATAAATTCAATGCCTGACCAATGATAAAATCGTCTCCGGTCACAGCCTGTGCCACGTCTGCGCTGTTCGGGGCAGTTTGAGGGGAAGAAGGTTCTGCCAGAACATCTGTATTCGTGGGGGAGATTTCAGGCGCAGTCTGCTGTGGAGTATCAGGCTGTGCCGGAGACGGTTTTTGAGTCGGGTCCTGCGGAGAGGTCAGGGTGTTAAGGTGAGCAGAAATATCCTGTGCAGGACCCTTTAACTCAGTGTTTTGAGGGGGAGTGGATTGCTCACCAGAAGTCAAGTTAATACCAAGATCGCTGAACGCTTGTTTCAACGCATCCATTATTTCTTCAGCGCCAGCTTCGCCAGGTTTCAGACCCAGCTGCTGTGCCAATAATCCGTTGTTCAATATGCCGGCCTGACCGGCTGATGTGTCACCCTGTAATGCGGCTGTGATCTGATCAATCAGTCCACCGGCCTGCTGTCCATTCACAGAAGGCGCTGTTCCATTCTGGAACAACTCAGCATATCCTGCCAATTCAGCAGGTGCTTGCGTGTGGCCAAGCTCGGCAACTATTGCCGATACCTGGGCTTTTAGGGTGTCTGCCGAAGCGGTCGGGGTACCCTCGGCAGGGGGCAGCGCGCCATTATTCTGCAGACGCGCCATAATTAAGCTGATGAAATCAAGACCCTGACCGCCGCCAATGCCATTTTTGCCGATCGCGCCGGCACTGGCATTTACACCGCCCGCAGCATTTGCACCAGCGGCTTTTTGTGCTGCTGTGGCTGCTTTGGTGTTTATCATGTCTAGGGCGTTAGTCATTTTTGCCTCGTTACATTTTCTCTCCCATGAGTAATGCACAAGGCGTGCCAGTTTTTTTATATTTGAAAATTATCTAGGTCTCTTAAAGCCTTTAGGGCGGGGAATGGTACTGTCGTGCAGCTTGACAGCCTGTTCTTTTAAACCGGCAAAGGCCAGAATTTGAACCATCGGGTGGATCACCATATTATGCCAGGCCCATTCGTTGCGCTGCCATTTTAACCTGCGCCCTTCCAATGCGGACGGCTTGACGTGCATGATGGCATCCAGTGCCTCGATCCCTTGGGAAAAATATTCCCGATCATCAAATGTGGTGATTTTGATTTTGCCGTTTTCCAGATCGGATGTGTCGATGTGTTTTATATTATCAATATGCAGGATGTTTTTACCGATACGGATAAAGGGGGCGGGCTGTGTTGCTGTTTTCCATTTTTCAATCAGTTTAATTTTTTTCATTTTGAATGCTTTCCAATAAATAGGGTGTAGGGTCTTTCAGACCAGATTGTCGCGCTAATCCGACAGGCCATTCAACAGCATCGCGCACGCCATGATCATAAAGCTCCAGATGTAGCATCGACATGGGGCGTCCCTTATCGATTTTCAAAACCTGTTTGACGGTTCCGATCAAATCGCCGGCTGATATTTTTTGCCCTGTCTTGCAGGTGGTCAATATTTCACCGTAAACAACAACGCCCGTTTTTCCTTCAACCAGAACGGCATAGGTATTATGCCACCAGTCCGACCCGGCATGCGCGCCAGTAAAGGGAACAATGTTCACGACCGTGCCGTCTTCAACAGCAAAAACATCCGTGCCTTCCGGGCAGTATAAATCGACCCCTTCATGAATATGGTGTTTGCGCGTTACACCAAAAGCGCCAACATGCGGGGATAGGGGCAGGGCGGTTTGCCCTGCATCCATATCTTTATATGACATGCTGTTATCGGATGGGATCAGTTCTAGATTGATGGGCGTGCGCCAGACCATGCTGCTCCAACCTTTCCGCCTGTTTTATCATCAAGATCAAAATTGCGTTCAATCACATTAATGACACGCTGGGGGTCAACATCTTTACCATAGACGATATTCGGACCGTGATTGTCCAGCATAACGCCCCAAATGCCGTCTTCGATTTCACGCAGGCCGTCCGATGTATTCTGACCGCATTCGTGACTGCCGCATTCATAAGGGCGTTGATCACGCAGGGGAATATAATCAGGTGCGTCCGATTTCAACGGGCAATGGAAATGCACAATGTTATCCAGATTTGGATGATCTTTGAAGATGATGCGCTGGCTCATCCCGCCGACTGACGGCTTGCCGCCATAGGCAATCACATCATCGCGCCCCTTGGGTTCAATCAAAACCATCCCGTTTTGGGCAAGATCATTAAAGTTTGACCAGCGGCGGGATGTGATGATTTTCTCCTCGGGCCCGCGGGCGGCAAAATGCCCGGCCGTCACCAGACCGCGTTTTGTATCAACGGGTTTATAGGCCCCGCGCTGAATACAATGATTGACCACAGTGCGCAGATTATCGCTGATGATATCCGACTGCCAATCCACACCTTTTGAATTTTTAATCACTTTTGAGCGTGTAAATCGGCATTGTGACCGCAGGATCGCCATATCGACCAGACCTTCCATCGCCTCGACCCGTTCGGGGGTAACGTGGTAACGCGCTTCTTCAGGCGCGACAATCATGTTCAGGCGATTAACGACATCATTCACCAGAACAAGATTGATGTGTGACCCTTTCATCAGTTTTAACCCAGCCTCGTACATTTCATCGGCACTGGCGCCTGTCGTGGTTTTAAACGCGACCAAGAACAGGTCTTTGCGGTCGCGGCGAATACCCGAGACGATTTTATCAGATGGCATCAATCGCATTGTCTGATCGCCCGCGCGTGATTTCAAGCGCTCGGCCTTGGCGTGCGGGGTAACATCACCGATATATCCTTCAAAATCACAAATCGCAGGGTTCCAGATGACAATTTTACGGGCCGGGTTTTCAACAATCTCGTTCGCCAGACGCTGCATATCATCATTTGTTTCATATTCGGATGATGAATCGGCCATGCGCGTCAGGGTCAGGTTGGTCTGATATCCGCGGCGGCGGAAAATGCCGGCAACTTCGCGTGCTGTCGATCCGTATGCGGGGGCGGACAGGGCCAGATGGTTTCTGACATGGACGATCGTGCCGCCGCCGACAACCTCGACATGCGCATCTTTTGAATTCAGTACAGCATCATTTGTATGCGTCTTCAAAGCCTCGAACCTTTTAGTTTCATCGGCCAGCTTTTGCGTGATCGGACGGTTACCGTTTTCCAGCTTTTTATATGTGTCGCGTTTCAGCCCCAATTTTTCGGCGGCCTCGTCACGTGACCATCCCATGCGGTTGCGCCATGCGCGCAGGCCCGAACCCGTCATATTGCTTTTTTCTTGTATTGGCATTCTATCCTCCATTTTTTTTATGGGTATTTAATACCCGATAATTCGTACAAGGTATTTAATACCCGCCTAAGATGATTCGGTCAAATAAAAAAACCGCCTCTGAAAGATCAGAGGCGGCTGCCACACAAAAGTGTAAATATATACTATTGATATAGAATTATAATTCTTGATTAAAACCTATCGAAGATGCGCTGGTTACATTCGATGACATCATCGCGCCGGCGGCGTTATAGTTTGTTTTTTCTTCGACGTTTTCGCGCGCGGTGTTCAGAATGCGGCTGACCAAACGGCGGCTGGCGTCTTTCGCGCTTTCCAATGTTCTGAGGTTCTTGGACAACAGTTTGATAAATTCTGTGCGTGTCACGATCAAACGTTCAGCCAGATTGCTGTCCATTGATGCAAATTCAACCTTGCGTTCGAACAGGGCGGCAACCTTTGATTTATAGGAGGCCACATATTCGTGTTTTTCTTTTTGCAGGGATTCAATTTCTGTATAGCGGGCATCGCGCAAGAATTCGTTTTCGCGTTCCAGCACCAGTGAAAAATCGTGCATTAATTTAATCATCTCGTTCACGTCAACCTCAATCGGATTGCGGGGGGATGTCTGCGTCGGTGTGTTTGTCATTTCTGTTTGCATTTTATGCTCTCCTTACTTTTATTCTGCTCTGTTGGCTTGGCTGTTCGCTTGTGCATTCATCATGGCTTGCATGTCGATCAGCTTGGCTGTTACTTGCTCTGCAATTCCTATGCCACCTGCGTTCGCCAGTTGGTTGCCGTATTCTTCAACCATCATGGATCGGAACATTTCTTCGCCTTGGCCGCCGCCGAACATGGGGTCAACATCAACGCTGTTGAACATGTGCGACATCATCTGGGTAATGAATACAGCCTCGAATTCTTTGGCGGCGTTATTGATTTTATCCATTTTGTTCGGGTTGATCGCATTCAGCTTTTGACTGGCCGCGTCGGTTTTGGCCTGTGCGTTATTTAATGTTGCTGAATTGATCAGTGCGCCTTGAATATCCATTAGATCACCTCGATGTCAGCTTGCAGGGCACCGGCAGCCTTGATTGACTGCAATATGGTGATGATATCGCGTGGTGATACACCCAAAGAATTCAGGCTTTCTACCAGTGATTGTAATGTCACGCCTTCACTTAAGACTGTCATGCGTTGGCCATCACCGCGGTCAACATCAATGTCCGTACGGGGCACAACCGCTGTCTGGCCATTTTGGGCAAAGGCGTTAGGCTGTGACACTTGCGGTGTTTCATTGACACTGATCGTCAGGTTACCTTGTGCAATGGCAACTGTGGAAATGCGGACCTCTTGTCCCATTACAATCACACCTGAACGCTCGTCAATCACGACACGGGCCATCTGATCAGGCTGTACATATAATTGTTCAACATCTGTGATCAGATCGACAATACCGCCTGAATAGCCGGCTGGCATTTTTAATGTTACGGATGAGTTATTATCGGCACGCGCAGCGGCTACTCCCAAATGCTCGTTAATCGCAAGGGCAATGCGGCGTGATGTCGTAAAGTCGGGGTTGCGAAGTGCCAGACGCATTTCACCCAGATCGTTCAACGCAAATGGTAATTCGCGTTCCACAATCGCCCCTTCGGATAATGTACCGCTGGTTGGTGTATTTAATGTCACGTTACCGGCATCACCCTGTGCAGAGAAACCAGATACGTTTACGGTTCCCTGTGCAACGGCGTAAACTTCGCCATCGGCACCCATCAATGGGGTCACGACAAGTGTACCGCCCTGAAGGCTTTCGGCATCACCAAGGGATGAAATCGAAACATCAATGCGCGATCCCTGATTTGTGAATGGGGGCAGGGTTGCTGTCACCATAACGGCGGCAATGTTTTCTGTGTTTAAATTCTGGTCACGCACCTGAACGCCCAAACGTTCCAACATCGCGATCGCGCTGCGCTCGGTAAAGGGGGAGTTATTCATTGTATCCCCTGTACCGTTCAAACCGACGACAAGACCATACCCGACAAGCAAGTTGTCGCGCACGCCTTCGAATTCGACGATGTCTTTAATACGTGTTGTGACGGCATTGGCATGGGTCGGTAGCCCGACAGCCAGCGTCACAGCTAGTAAAATCATGAATTTCTGCATCTTTTTTAACATTTTGGTCACCTCATAACCTTTTCTCGCCCATCATATATTCAAGAACCGTGCCAAGTCTGTTTTACTGGGCAAAAATTGCCGATTGGTTTTATTTTCAAAATCGCGCTATACTTAATATATCAAGTTTAATGCCAGTTGGAGTATCGCGTGGTCAGAATCACAGGCCCTAATAAAACAGGGGAAACCCAAAAGACGAAAAAAAAGGACGGCGCCCAGAAAACGGGTGATTCCAGTTTTGAATCTATGGTTTCTGATACCGGCGGCACATCGGGCAGTTCGGGCGCAGCCGGGGCTGGCGGCTTGTCGCCTGCAGCATCGCTCGAGGCACTTTTAAGCCTGCAAGAGGCGGGCGATATGACCTCCGAAGAGGCCAAGGCCCGTGCTAAAAAGCGCGCGAATGAAATGCTGGATAAAATGGAAGAAATTCGTATGGGGCTTTTGATGGGGGGGATTCCGCAGAAATCTTTGCAAGACCTTTCCAGGGTTATTCAAAGCCGTAAAGACGAGTTCACAGACCCGCAATTAAAAGAGATTATGGACGAAATCGATCTGCGCGCGCAGGTCGAGCTGGCAAAGTACCAGCGTTAATAATCCTTTACATTTTCACTTTTCTTTATATATTGTCTGGCATTATAATAGATTAGCATCTAGAATTTATATATTACAGTGACATAGGGAGAGATTCTATTATGGCAGTTGCAGAAACATCATCAACTATTTTACCACCGGATTACGCGCCAAGCGAAGACGAAGACTTCATGAATCCGGTCATGACCGAATATTTTCGCCAGAAGCTTTTGAACTGGCGTCAGGAACTGATTTCTGGTTCCAGTGAAACCATTCAATCAATGCAGGAAGATAACTTGCAAAAGCCTGACCTGACAGACCGTGCGTCGGCTGAAACAGATCACGCATTGGAATTGCGTACACGCGACCGCGAACGTAAACTGATTTCAAAAATCAATGAAGCGCTGGAAAAAATTGAAACAGGTGATTACGGTTTTTGTGAAGAAACAGGCGAGCCGATTTCGATCAAGCGTCTGGAAGCGCGGCCCGTTGCGACCCTGAGCCTCGAGGCACAGGAACGCCATGAACGTAAAGAGCGCACACAGCGCGACCTTCGCGAATAAGCAAAAGCTTTTAAAAACATTCTTTTTAAGGCATGATAGTCGGGGGAGACATCATGCCTTTTTCTTTTGCGCCATATCTTGATTTTGAAAGCAGCTTTTTCAAGCTGTCGTTATTGGCCCTAATTCTAGTTTTACAAATTATTCTGGGTATTATTTTGCCGGGGCAAAGCCATAAACCGCCGCACATGCATTGGTTTGCACAAAGACTGCTGGCGGCCTTGTCACAAAAGCTGAACCGCCCAAACCGCAGTAAAGGGTCGCTTAAAATTCGCGGCTTGCTGAGTTTCCTTTTTATGGCTTTGGTTGCATGGAGCATTGCACGTATGGCCGAAGTTCTGGCCTATTCAGTTGAATATGGCTGGGCTTTGATCGTCTTTTTGGTTTGGGGGACTGTCAACATCATGGTGCCCTGGCGGGCTATGCGCGGGCTGATTGCGCAGAAAACACCGTATGAAATCTTGCGGAAAGCTGATGCATTGTCTGACCTGACGGGCTTTTCCTTTAAAGAGCAGGATGGTCACACGGTTGCGCGTGCAGGTGTTTTTTATGCAGGTTACAGCATGCTTAGGTATCTGGTGGCGCCCGTATTATTCTATTATTTTCTGGGCCTCATGGGGATGATGTTTTATCTGTTCCTGAGCGCTTCGGAAAAACCTCTCGACGTTTATCTTGTAACGCCATTCACACGATTCTTTGCGCTGTTTGAAAATATTCTCGATTTTATTCCGGCCCGTTTATCATGTTTTGTTCTTTATATTGCCGCCTTTATTACACCGACCGCGCATCCTCAGCAAATGTTGAAGATGATTTTCGACGGTGGCCAGAAATTCCCCGGCTTATCCCTGTCAGTTATATTTAAAGGGTTTACCGGTGCCGTTCATACGTCGCTGGGTGGTGCGGTTGTTTATCAAAGCGGCCAGAAGATTTTATTACCCTGGATTGGTCCCAAAGCGGCCAGCGCGCAGGCGGGCGTTGCGGAAATAAAACGCGCTTTTCTTCTTCATATCTACTGCACCGTTCTGGTTTTACTGCTGATACTCGCGATGTTGGCCGTGTAATAATATTTCAAAAACATCACCGATTTATGTTTTTTTCGGATAAAAAGCCGGAATAAATACTTTACATCATTCAGTTGGTCCTGTAAGGTCTGTATTGATTAATGAAAAGTTAATTTCTTACAGGGCGCGGGATAGATTATACCGTGTTTTAAGATGGGTTGGCATGTCTGATAAAGATAAAAAACAAACACAAAAAGACTTCAACGCTCACCGCAAGGCGCGGGAAACCATCCTGCGCGAACCGCTGACCAAGCACCGTCTGACACTTAAACAAAAAATTGCTGACGCCAGAAACCCTGAAAATCCAAAGCCTTTTACTTTTGAAGATTTGAGCGATTTCATAAACAATCTGCCAAACCAGAGCGATGTTTATTATAAAGAGGTTGCCAAATGTCAGCACCTTATCAAAACGGGTGAGGTTCCAAAGTCACCGAATCTGAAAACGCCGGAAACGCAATTGGTATGGGCTGCAACATTGGCCCACGTGGTTTATAATCCGCAGATTATGCAGGGCTGGACAACGCCAGTTGATCCAGACAAATTCTACGAAAGCGATGCCTGGAAAAAAACAGTCAATTCCCTAGACTCTTTGAAAGAATTACGCCAGGTTGGCGGTTTCGTTATCGAATCTTTACGCGACCAGGATACAAAATACGCCTATGGACGTCCGACGGAACCGACACATTACAATCCACGCAACAACAGATTGGCTGTTAACTTTATCGACAGCCTGACCAGCGGTTTCGAACACACACGTGCTCTTGCGATGCGTGAAATCGGCAAGGCGCTTTATTCGCGCAAAGTCACACCGAAGATGCAGGCCTTGCAAAAAGACCTATTCCCGCTGATGCGCAAACGTAATGCGGCTAAAGCGAAAAAAGGACCCGGGCTGACCGAGGAAGAATACAAAACCTACATGGTTAAAACTGTAGAGTATAATTTACGGGAAATGCTGTATGAAGCCTGTGAAAAGAATATGCGTAATCATTTCGCATCCAGCCGTGGTGATGTAAAGCAGCAGGATTTCAGTGTGTCGCTGAACCATTCGGCGGTGACATCCGAGTTTTTGGGCTTGGTACGCGCACCGCAGGGTGATGATATTCCGGTATCGCTGACGTACTTCATGAATTTGGTCAATATGGTCAATCTGAATTACTATCAAAAGAACAAGTTTTTTGCCGATACGAATGAAGGCTGGCGCCGTGCGGGGGTTGACCCGAACCACATTCGCAAGGTCAGCGCGGACAAGCCAATTATGCAGGACAAGAACGGTATCGCTCATCCTGATTTTAAATATCTGCAAGAGTTGCTGGGCGGCAAAGACGGACTTGAAACACGATATCCGCCTTTGCAGCAACGTCTTCTGGGTAACTTTGAAAAGAAAATTATGGCCTCTGCCGATGCCAGAAATGAAATTATAGAGCATATATCTGAAGAATATGCGGAGCTTTTGATACAAGAATATTTGAAAAAATATCAGGACAAGCTTGAACAGGATATCGAAAACAAAAAGAACCAGAATAATCAGGATCAGGACCAGTCCAACGATCAAAATCAGGATCCTAATCAGTCACAAGATGGCCAGCCGCAGGATGGGCAAGACCCACAAGACGGTCAGCCGCAGGATGGGCAAGACCCACAAGACGGTCAGCCACAGGATGGACAAGATCCACAAGATGGTCAGCCGCAGGATGGACAAGACCCACAAGACGGCCAGCCGCAGGATGGACAAAAACCGCAAGACGGTCAGCCGCAGGATGGACAAAAACCACAAGACGGCCAGCCACAGGATGGACAAAAACCGCAAGACGGTCAGCCACAGGATGGACAAGACCCACAAGACGGCCAGCCACAGGATGGACAAAAACCGCAAGATGGTCAGCCGCAGGATGGACAAGACTCTCAAGATGGTCAGCCGCAGGATGGACAAGGCTCTCAAGATGGTCAGCCGCAAGACGGTGATTCCCAAGATAGCAGTCTTGATGCTGAAGGCGACGATCAGGACCTGCCGGATTTTGCCAAGGAAAATAAACAAGACGACAAGGGGCAGGATGGCCAAGATGGTCAAGACGGGGAACCTCAAGAAGGTGATGGCCAAGATGGTCAAGGACAAGATGGGCAATCACAAGACGGTCAGCCGCAAGATGGTCAACAGCAAAGTGGCTCTGACGGCGATGACACCGTGCCTGTTGAAGATGTAGGTGATATGCCGGATGCAGGTGATTCAGATTCTCTTGAAGATGCCGAAAAACAAGATGCAGACGGGCAGGACGCCGATGGTCAAGATGGCCAAGACTCTGATGGCCAAGACGGCCAGGACGCTGATGGACAAGACGGACAAGATGGTCAGGATGCCTCGGGCGAGGGATCTGACGGCGAGGGCATGACCAACGAAGAGCTGGATGATATGATCAACCAGAAACAAAAAGAGGAAGATGCCCAGAACGGACAGGATGGTCAAGGTCAAGACGGACAAGCTAAAGATGGCAAGCCCAGCGATCAGGCCGGTAAGGGCGATGGGCAGGACCTGAAGGAGCTTTCGGAGCGTGATTGGAATGACTATCAACAGCGTATCAGCGAGCTTAGCGGTCCGATTATACGCGTTCGCCGTATGCTGAAAAAGATTCAGGAACGCCAGCTTCAGGAAGCGATCAAGCGCGACAATAAAATGGATATCATCCCTGAAGACAGTGATGTAATGGATCGCTTTAACATGGATGCCCATAAAAATCTGATCATTAAAAAAGCAATGGGCGACGTTAAAGAAGAAGACCTAAAGCGTTTCCGCAAGGACCGTGTCGAACAGGTGCCGACCAGCATCGATATTGTCATTATGATTGACGGTTCCGGTTCTATGAACGGTGTACCGTTGAATTCAGCCATCCAGACAGCCGCAATTTTGAACGAGGCTGCACGTGGCAAAGACATGAATATTAATGTTTATGTCGGTTTGTGGGGGAACAATACACCGCCGATCCGTATTACGCCGGAAACCAAAAAACAGGATATTGGAGCTATACTTGAGCATTCAAGACAGGGCCTCAAATCCGGAACCAGCATGGCCCCAATGTTTGAAGTGATTGCGGATACGGTATCCAAGCAGCGTGCAAAACAGCAGGTTCTGGGTGGCTTTACGCATATTATGGCTGTGTCAGATGGTGAAATTTCAGATGCTGCGGAGTCTAAAAAGAAAATCGAGGAATTATTCCAGGCCAATAAAATGGTCACTTTTGATGTCGCGATTTTGCAAAAATACAATCAAAGCGACAAATCAATGGAAAAGGCCGTAAAAGATTTGAAGGGCAGCAAGCCTTGGCAAAAAGTCACAGTGACAAAACGCACGGAAAAAGAAGCGAACGATATTCCGTTTGCCATGACGAGCGCCTTGTTTGACAAAATCAGAAAATGCCGCAGCTTTACGGCTGTGCCGATTTCCAAAAAGAAATCAGATATGCGCAAGGCTGCCAACAGGTTGAAAAACAAAAAGTAAAACATTGACATAAAGATTCAAAACGATAAGATGAAAATAACCTCAAAAATAAAGGAAAAATCATGACTCCACGTGACCCTCAGCACGAATCCGGAAAAGCGGCGAAATCTGCAAAACAGGATAAAAAAGAAAGCCTTTTGAAAAAGAAGGTTGCAGAACTGACACGCGAAGATCTGCTGGAACTGATGAAACCTTTGGGCACGACAGGCCTACCGTTTCCGATGTGGGGAACACAAAAAATCAAGCACGAGGGCGGCGCTGAACTGGGCCAGGCCCTGACATTTATCGAGGAAGACCCACAGGATGGGGAACCGCTGATTGTTCTGTCTGAAAAATCATTTGACGAGGCATGGGGTATTATCGCCCGCGAATTGCCAACACCTTCGATGTTGCCGATTTTCCGCGAAATGCTGGAACGCATGGCGCCTGACAGCAAGAACCGTCAGTTCTTTGTCATGGGTGATCCGGGGATGGGTAAATCATTTATGGGCGGTATGATCGGTCGTGTAATGTCGCGCCAGTCACCACGTGTTTATGACTGTGGTGGTAAGCAGATGAACTCCATGCTGTTCGAAATGGTTCTGGATTTCGGTGCCGGTGACGGCCCTGCGGCTTTGATCGACCAGGCGATGATGGATGGCAAATTAAAGCCTGCATCTGTAAGCGTTCTACGCACCCTGGCGGATGAAATTAACACCACGGACAAGAAATATATTGCAGAGCTTGCAGACGGTGTATTCGAAATTGATTGGGAAGCAATCGGCCGCGAAAGCGAGATCGGTTTATCCAAAATTAAAATCGTCGAAGATATGATCAACACAATCATCAAGCTGGAAGGTTTTGATAAGGGCGGCACAAACATGCTGGGTATGAACTCGCAGTTTGGTCCGATGATTACAGACTTTGTCGAAGGTAACTTTGCAACTTATGATGAATATAACAAATCAAAGCAGGGCGGTGATGATGCGCTGCAGACTGTATTGCAGTTCATCAACGGTGAAATTGACGAATGTACAGTTGAAAATCCGCTGAAGGGTAAAGACGGTACATCCGGCCCGACAGAGTTTACGTTCCGCCGCGAGGATGTGAAAGCCGGCTGGGGTATTCTGTTTACAGGTAACAAATCAAAAGATGGTGCGACAACACGTGCTTTGAACAAATCTGTTTATTCACGTTTGGGTCCACGCGATCTGCCCGAAGTATCACAAGAAGATTGGCAGCACCGTATCTGTCAGCTGATGACAGGCGTTCCGATTTCAACATGGTATCACATCATGAAAGAAGATGCGGATGCGAACCCGGATGATTTTGCTGATTTCCTATGGCACATCAGAACATCGGGCCTGACAGAAGATCAGGTTAATGCGATCCCGCAAAGCCAGAAGGTCTGGTTGCAGAACTGGCAGCGTGTAAATGACGCCGCTGAAAAGCTGGGTAACTTCTTCTTTAAATGGCGCGATATGCTGGATGTTGAACGTGCCGCATATGTTTATCACCTTGGGGATGAAATCGATGATGACTTCTCGGCTGAACAGTCGCTTGATTTCCGCCGTGTGATCAAGATTTTGCAAAAGGCATCAAAGCCGCGTGCGAAATTGAAAGCGGCCAATTCAAAAACGAAGATTCCGACAAAGACAACTTTGAAGAAAGCGCCTGTGCGCGATCACTTCAATGTGAAACGTGAAGATCAGGAAATGGATTACGGCACACGTTTGACCGAAATTCTGATCAACGATATTTTCGAAAGCTCGGGTGCGATGGGTAAAGAGGCCCTTTACGCCAAGCTGTTGGAAGAGGCTGAAAATTGCGCGATTATTCAGCAGGAGTTCAACGGTGATGCTGAACGCAGTCAAGTGAAGACCATTGAGCAATTGTTGAATATTACAGAATTCGATAATGCGGATATACGTATTCAGGCGAAAATTGCGCAGGAAATTTTCTGCAAAATGCTGCGTGAACGTCACCCTGAAATCGAAGCAGCTAACAATGAAATCGTTACGATCGATCGTATGGTTGAAATTATTCAGGATATGCGTTCAACAGCTGAAGCTGCGCGTGAAGAACAAAAGATTGCAATCCAGAACACTGATATCAATACGGTTATGGACAAGCCTTTGGCCGAAGCCAAAATGCTGGATTATGCTGATATTTCCGACTTCGAGGACGAGCCATCTTTTTATGATGTTCTGACGCTGGACGAATTTTTATCTGCTTTTGTTATTCCGGGTGTGACCGATAAAAACTTTAATGGTATCTGGGATAACAACCTGACAATTTTGACGAAGATCAAAAAATACAGTGAAAATAAAACCCGTGTCGAGGAAGATAAAGCCTCGCAGGAAACCAAGCTGAAAGATCTTGAAAGTAAGTTGTCCGACAAACAGGATGAATTGAATGACGCTAAGACCATATCTTCGGCTGGCCCAGATGATATCAAAGCCTTGGAAGAGGAAGTCGACGCCCTGAAAAAAGAGGTTAAAGATTCTCAGAATATGATCTCGAACCTGTTAAAGGATGTTGACCGCAATCAGGCTGCGATTGAGCGCATTGAAAAAGACGGTATGAAGGCTGTTGATGAGCTTGAAAAACAGGAAAAAGATACGGACAGCATGATGACAGATAGTCACGCTGAATCAATATCTATGGCTGAAAACCGTTCTAAATCGGGTATTGGTTTGACAACAATTTTCTGTCGTGTGGACGATGCCGGTCAATCTGACAAAAATGCACCACCGGAATATACACCGGTTCATGTATTGCGTCACGCAAAGACAGACCGCACGGTTATTATCGGTGATGCGATCAGCGAGACGTTGAAAGATGCCTTCAAGAAAGCGAAAATCAATTATGTTGATTTCTCACAAGATGGGGCGGAAACAAAAATCAACAATGCGATCGATGAAATGATCCGCGGCATGGATGCGGAGACCTTGCAAAACCTGAATTTTGCATTCAGCTACAGAAACACGGTTGATAAGGACAAGCTGGAAGGCCGTGACCTGGGGAACAAAATCGTTTCTAGCCGCAAGGTTGTTCACGATGATAATGATGACAGTGAGGTCGGTGCGAAACTGAAAATGTTCTACAAAACCAAGCCAAAGGCAGCCTGAACAGGCCGGTTTCTAGATGAATAGTAATATAAAATCAACGGAGCCTTCCCCTAAAGAAGGCTCCGATGCATTTGAAAAACTCGCCAGAGAAATCGCCCGGCGTGATGCGCTTGAGCATTTTGAATTTTTACCACATAATTCAAAGCTTTATAGAGTTGAAAAAAGTTGGAAAACCTCTATTATTAAAGATGATCCAAAAGTCAGGGAAGTGGGGAGCCTTTTGGAATTTGAGCGAGCTGTATGCGATTCAAATATCAATATTATCTTTATCCCGTCCACCGCCTTGATTTCAGATGATGGAATAATCCGCGTCTGTCAGCGTAATGCGGTCGGAAAAACGATATTAAAAGAGGAAAATGATGATTAATAAAGACCTGATAAAAAAAGCATTTATTGCAGATCTTTGTCATCACCCGCTGGCGCCCAGTGTGCGCTACCAGCTATCCTCTGTGGCACCGAATCAGGATGTTGATACCCTGTTTAAATCAATTGAGTCCGAAATCACGGTTTCCGATATCTTGAATGCTCAGGAAGACGGCGTTGCCTTTATCGACCATGCAGAAGGCTGGAAAAACTTTCCGAAATTGGCCGAGCTTGTGGCGAAAAACGGCACACCGATAACGGCAGCAGATTTGCTGGGGCGTATCCCGGGTAAACAGAATAAAACTTTTCTACAAAGCGCAACCGATAATAACGGCGGCGAATATTTGTTCACACCGTCTGTATGGAAAGGCCGCTTTGTCGAGGCTGAAACGCTGTTTTATAAAATTCCGTATACGAAAAGAAATGAAATTGAAAACCGCATACCGTTTCAGGAATTCAAGCGCGGTGTCTACGCGCTGGATGGTCTGAGAACACGTGAAGATACGCTGGCAGATTTGAATATCGATTGGCGCGATTTCCCAACCATGTTTGAACATGGCGGGATTGTGCGTCTGCGCTCGATCGTGGCGAAACTGGAAAGCCATGGGTTGCACCTGACCAAGGAAGATGTGATGTTCCCCGATCGCGAGGGCGATACTATGTTCTTTAGAAAAGGCGTCTGGGCACATTTTGATGAAATTGTGAGTGTTTTAGCCAAAAACGGTGAGAAATTTGAAGTCGATGATTTCTTTAAGCAATATGGTGTACGCTCGCATATTTTGAAAGAAGCACAGACCAAGGGTGAAATGGAAAAAATATTCACGCCTGTTCTTTGGGATGGTCGTATCAATGAAATGCTTGAATTGTGGGGCCGTTTGGCGCCGCTTGAAAAGCAGGATATGGGTCTTGATAAATTTGCCGATGTTGTAGCGAACGCTGAAGACAGAATGTATGGCGGCCTGATTACGGTTGATAAAAATCTGAAATTGCAGGATTTACGTCAACCTATCGCGATTGAGGGCAAGGTCCATGTCTATCCGCTGGGATTAAAATCCGTATGGTCTGACTGGGATAAGATTCAGAATGTCCTGAATGAAAATGGTGAGCATATGAAAGTCTCAATGTTACGCCGAAAAAGCGGGTACCGTGAACGCAGTATTCTGGAGATGGCCGTTAAAAACGGACACCTTGAAAAGGTTGTTAACATGTTGGTTGAAACAAAACAGGGCCTTCAGATTGAAGACCTGATGCAACGTGATCATAATAATATCAATCTTTTGATGACTATTGCGCGCCGCAAGGAGCTGAAAACCTTGTTCACCCCTGATCTATGGGTTGGCCGCATGAATGACATGAAAACATTATGGGGGCAAATACCTGTAGAATATAAAGCACAGGTGAACTGGTCACAGGTTTTGAATCAGGTCAATGTTTCGACTTTGAATTCTTCACCGAAACAACGCCCGGCTTTAAAGCGTAAACGTTAAAATCCTTAATCTCTTTCATTGACGTAAGGCCATAAGTTTTTTATTCTAAATATAATTTTCGATTCATAGTATAAGCGAGGTTTATAAATGCCGTTATCTCTGGATGCAGTTTTGCAGGATCTTGAGCAATCTATTTCAAAACTTGAAAAAAAGATTGAAACAAAAGCCGTGCGTGCCGAACGTAATCAGGCCGAATTGTTCGGTATTTCCGAAGAAGAAAAAACACTGAATAAAACCATCGCTAGCAAGCTCGATTCAACGATTGCACGGCTTGAAACCATTTTGCAGGAGGGCTGATCATGTCAGAAGTTACAATTACAATAAATGGTCGTCATTATGATATTGCCTGTGATGCGGGACAAGAAGGCCGAATCATCGATCTTGCCGGATATGTGAACGAGCAAATCGGACGTATTTCAGGTACAGGCGGGGCGTATAATGACTCGCATCTGCAAATTCTGACCCTATTGGTTTTGGCAGACGAACTGTTCGAGGCCCGCGAAAAAGGATCATCAAAGACATCAGGCGAAACAAGTGTTTCCGATGCCCAGATGAAAAAAATTGAAACCATGGTTCGTCAGGAAATTCAGGCGGAATATGCAGAGCGTTTGAACAATCTGCAGACCCAACTGGCCAATTCGAACCAGCAAGTCAAAGATGCGCAGAAAACTTCTGACAAGTCGGACGACGATGAAGATGTTCTGAAAATCGTTCAGCATCTCACAGAACGTGTCGATGGTCTTTTGGCAAAGGTTGATACCCTTTAATTCACTTGCCCTTGGCGTGACATCGCACTACATTGTTTCAGGAAGTATGCGGCAGGTCCCGCCAGATACCCTTATCGCAGAGGCCGATGCTATTTTCGCTAGGGAGCTGGCTCTGTCCGGACCGTGGTTCGGTTATCTCCGGCACCCACCTGTACAACAGGGCCCCAGCGGATACTGAAGTATCAGCGATCTTGCGGCAGCTTCCACCCTAAGAGCTTTCATGATCTCATTTTATTCGCGTCAGATTTCGGCTCATGTATTAGATATACATTTCGCCTTATCTTCCTAATTAAAATAATATCCTGTTCGCTCTGCTCATATTAAAGGAGATAGAATGCAGTCAGATAAAGCAAAGATTAGAACCGAGGCTTTGGCAGCGCGCCTGCGCATCACGGATGATGAACGTAAGGCCGCGGAGCGGCATATGCTGATTCACGTCTGTGAGGTACTCGGCAAGCTGAGCGTTCCCAAGATTGTTGCCGGTTATGCGCCATTTCGCGGTGAAGTCAATTGCCTTCATATTTTGACCGCGCTCTACCAGCAGGGGTATGAAACCGGCTTGCCCGTTGTGCGCCGTGATTGCGAGGAGGAAGATCTGGAATTTCGGGCCTATCACCCTGATCAAAAGCTGTTGGAAGGGTATAGCGGCATTATGGAGCCCGATCAGGACCAGCATATTATCAAACCATATATCGTCTTGGTACCTTTGCTGGCGTTCAATAAAAACCTGCACCGGATCGGCTATGGTGCGGGCCATTATGACCGCACACTCCAGACCCTAAGGCACAGTGGACGCAAAGCTTTTACAATCGGCCTTGCCTTTGAAAGCCAAAAATACGACAATTTCAAGGCAGAGGCGCACGATCAGCCTTTGGACCGGATCGTGACAGAAGAAAAAATCTACAGCCTGACAGGTTAAGTATGAAAATTATATTTTTAGGAGATGTATTTGGCGAGCCCGGACGCGAAGCTGTGGCAAAATACGTGCCGCGCCTTAAGAAGTCACTGGAGCCCGACTTTATTGTGATTAACGGCGAGAATGCAGCCCATGGCTTTGGAATTAATGCCGAAATATGCCATCAGTTTTTTGATTTGGGCGCTGATGTGATTACGACAGGCAATCATGTTTGGGATCAGCGCGAAATCATATCTTTTATTGAAAAGGAAAAACGCCTTTTACGCCCGGCGAATTTTTCAAAAGGTACGGTTGGACAAGGTTACACAATCGTCGAGAATGACAAAGGCCAGCGCCTTGGTGTAATCAATGTAATGAGTCAGCTGTTTATGAAACCGATCGATAGCCCGTTTCCTGTTTTGGAAGAACTGCTGGGTGAAATTCGCCTGAAAGATAATGTTGATGCGATCTTGGTCGATGTCCACGGCGAGACAACCAGCGAGAAAAAAGCGATCGGCTTTTTTTGTGACGGGTATGTATCCTGTATTGTCGGAACGCATACTCATGTCCCCACGGCTGACACATGTATTCTGCCACAGGGCAGCGCCTATCAGACCGACGCCGGCATGTGCGGGTGCTATGACAGCATTATCGGCGTTGACAAAGATATAGCATTACAGCGTTTTACTTCAGATATGCCCAGCGAACGTATGCGCCCTGCAGAAGGGGAAGGGGCCGTCTGCGGCATCTTTGTGACAACCGACGATGAAACGGGTCTCGCGACAGATATTCAGCCGCTGCGTATAGGGGCAGGTATAATGGAAAGCCTGCCGGTCGCGGTATGAAGGGGCTTGTACTTTCCATCCTTTTTATCTTGATGACTATGGCGCAGGGCCATGCCGCCAGCCCGCAATACGATGCGGATACGATATGTATACCTGTTTATTTACACACGCAAAATGGAAAACAGCTGGATTTAAGTCTGGAGCTGGCCGTTTCACCGGGTGCGACGCGTCAGGGTTTGATGTACCGTGAATTTCTGCCCCCACTGGGTGGGATGTTATTTGTGTTCAATCCGCCGCAGGGTGTGTCGATGTGGATGAAGAACACGCTGATTCCCCTCGATATGTTATTTATCTCGAGCGATAACAAAATTTTAAATATACATCATAATGCAATCCCGCATGATCTGACGCCTTTGCCATCAATGGGGCTAGCGCAATATGTGATCGAATTACGGGGCGGGGCGGCAAAAGCATATGGAATTAATGCAGGTGATCGTATTTCCTTGCCGCAGGGGATTTTTAATTTCCAATAAAGATTACTTGCAAAGTGTTTCAAAAACCGATACAACTGCATCTATTCCTGCCCATCCTATTTCAGTGTCGGGGCGTGGCGCAGCCTGGTAGCGCGCCTGTTTTGGGTACAGGAGGTCGTGAGTTCGAATCTCGCCGCCCCGACCATTTTAAAACCGCCCGAAGGCGGTTTTTTTTAATTGGCTTTTGGCTGTTTTCTATGGATGTTGCGGTCAATCTTCAGTTGCGGTAGCTCTTCCAGCGGGGTGCTTCCGCGGGGCATTTTGAATTTTAAAATATCCTTTTGCTGATCAACCATCTTTTGAATCTTTTTATTCAGTCTTGTGCGCTCTTTGGCATTGGCGCTGCTATTGAATTTATTTGTCAGTCGATCAACTTTTCCCTCGATTAATCTCAGCGTGTTCCATTCACTGTAATTAACAGGGTATTCTTCGCCGTTAAAGTTATAATAGGATTCAGAGTCGGAAGGTAAATACATCGCTCCCCCGTGGCGAACACCGCTGAATACTGATGTGGCGCCTAAGGCCATAGTTGCCCCCATATCAACGGGAAGTGTGAAACACCCTACAATTACGGCAGGAATACCGCCGCCTATACCTACAAGAGATAAAGGCGCTCTGTTTTTTGCTTTGAAACGGTTAAATTTACCTTTTAAATCCATAGTCTTCTCGCTTTTTAATTCGGGGAGGGTGTTTTCTTTTTTGTCATGGACCGGTCAACTGTCAGTTCAACAGTTTCCGGCGCGGTTGTTGAAATATTTTTAGAACGCAGAATATCTTTTTGAACATCAACCAGCTTTTGTATTTTTTTATTCAGTTTTTTACGAGATTCGGCTGAAGGAGTTTGATTAAATTCAGTCTCCATAACACCAATTCTATAATCCAGTGTTCTTAATGCAGCATATTGATTTTTGCCAAGATAATATGTTTTGCCGTCAAACGCATATGTTCCGTTATAGTCTCGGGCATAATAACTATGTGTCCATGGGTTGATTTTAGTATCACGATAGCTTTCTGCGAGTATTGCGGCGCCAAAAGCGCAGGTCGCCCCAAAATCAAAAGGTATCATTATCATGCCCCCGAGTAGAGCGACTGTACCACCCAAAAGCTTTGAATTGAAAGCAATATCGTCGTTTACTTTTGCGCGTGCGCGATTAAATCCAGCTTTTATACCCATGACATACTCCTTGAATTGTTGGAATAAATTAACAAAAGGCGAGCATTATGTCAATATCTATTTGTAATAATCCGGAATGTTTTCAAAGATACGGCAGATTCCGCCACGGGGGTCTGTGACGTCGCCCTTATAGCGGGGAATCAAATGTAAATGCACATGCGCAACCGATTGACCTGCAGTATCGCCGTCGTTCCACCCCCAAGTAAAGCCATCAGTGTTATATTCTGATTTTAAACGCTTTTTCTCAGATTTCATCAGGGCGAATACAGCCAGCATTTCATCATCTGTCATCTCATCAGGGGCGATGACGACGCGTTTCGGGATAATCAGGGTGTGCCCTTTGGATACGGGGTACAGATTGCGCAGGGCAAAGGCAAGTTCATTTTCTGCTGTCCAGCGGTCTGTGGCATCTAAAAACGGTGTTTTGATCATATTCGTCATATTGGGGCTTTATCTGTTTTTTTATCCTGTGATATAACTATATTAGATTTTAAGGAGTAAAAAAATGAAAACACTCGTCCGTATTTATAAACCTGCCAAAAGCGCGATGCAATCGGGCCGCGGGGGGCGTCATGATAAATGGCATCTTGAGGGCGCAGCCCTGTCAGCGCGCGTGCCAGATCATTTGATGGGCTGGACCACGGCCGAAGATACGAATGACCAGATATCCATGAGTTTTGATACCAAAACAGCCGCGATTGAATTTGCGGAAAGCAAGGGTTGGGGGTATGAGGTGCACGATCCTGAAGAGCGTCAGGTGAAACCGCAAAACTATCTTGATAATTTTCAATATCATCCCGTCGTTTATCATCCTGTAAAAGTCGAAAAAAAGACGGAACAAAAGAAAGCAGCCAAGCCGCAGCGCAGCCGCAAAAGCGGTACACGCGTGAAAAAGAAAGATGAAGTCGGTATGGAAAAGGCAAAAAAAGCCAAAAAGACCTGATCTTGCCCCATGCGGCGCTTGCTGATTTACAATTTTACGCTTAATATAAAGCCGTTGCGGTCCCATAGCTCAACCGGATAGAGCAATTGCCTTCTAAGCAATAGGTTGTAGGTTCGAGTCCTACTGGGATCGCCACATAAAATACAAGCCCCGTAAGGGGTTTTTGTTTTATGGTATCCTTGACTGTTAACTGTTTTTAAACTATATTGTATTACGATTGTAATACGAACATGTTTTTTATTACGGAGAATATTATGGGTGTAGAGAAGAAAGACAAAATGATGCAATTCAGATTATCAGAGCAAGGACAGGCTATAGTTCTGGAGGCTGCTGCACATAAGCACCTTAAACAGTCTGATTACATGCGTGAAAGTGTTTTAAAACAGGCTGAAATTGATTTGGCGAATAAACGATCGTATATTTTCCCAGAAGATAAAATGAAAGATTTTATGGAGGCGCTTGATAAACCTGCCGAAGTTAAGCCAAGACTTAAAAAGCTATTATCCAAGAAAACCATTTTAGAGAGGTGACTGTGGAGCACCCCGAGAGAAAAGAAGACTTAGAATTAAAAACAGAGGTTTTGACCAAGCGGGCAGACCTCTCTTCTTTTGATTGTGGGCGGCCTGCACTTAACGAATGGTTGGAAAAATACGGCTGGTCAAGTCAGCAGAGTGGAACGGCAAAAACCTATATAATATGGGATGGCGATCAAATTGCCGGGTTTTACTCTATTTGTCCTGCTGAAATAACGTATGAGCAAGTGGTTGTTAGGATGAAAAAAGGGCAGCCCAAAGGAAGGTCTATTCCTGTAATTAAAATCGCATGCCTTGCGGTTTCAAAAGATTATCAAGGTATAGGTTTGGGAAGCGCAATGCTAAAGGAGGCTTTGCTAAAATGCTTGTCTGCGGCAGACATTATAAGTGGGCGTGCAGTCATTGTTGATGCGATTGATGACGGTGCTGTAAGCTTTTATGAGCAATTTGATTTTGTGTCCAGTCCTGCAAATAAAAGATTAATGATGTTAATGATCAAAGACCTGAAAAAAACCTATGAAGAGGTGTTCTCTTAACGGGGCTTTACGATTATACAGCGCGCTTATTCTGTTTCTTCTGAATCAAGGTTCGCGCATTTTTCTCGATATATTCAATGATAAATGCGGCAACATCTTTGCCGGTAACGGCTTCGATGCCTTCCAATCCCGGTGATGAATTGACCTCCAGAATTTTGGGGCCATCCTTGCCGCGCAGAATATCAACACCCGCGACTTTCAGGCCTAGCGCTTGTGCAGCGCGCACGGCCACGCGGCGTTCTTCGGGGCTGATTTTAATTTTACTGCCAGCGCCGCCTTTGTGAATATTGCTGCGGAATTCGCCCTCTTTGGCGGTGCGTTTCATACTGGCGACGACCTTTTTACCAACGACAAAACAGCGGATATCGGTGCCATTGGCTTCTTTAATGAATTCCTGCACCAGAATATTGGCATCCATCCCCTGAAACGCGCCAATAACGGATTCGGCTGCTTGCTGGGTTTCGGCCAGAACAACGCCGTTGCCCTGTGTGCTTTCCAGCAATTTGATGACCAGCGGCGCGCCGCCAACCATCTTGATAATATCCTTGGTAAAGGCAGATGATTTTGTAAATGCTGTTTTCGGCATCGGCAATTTATTTTGTGCCATAACCTGATGGGCATAAAGCTTGTCACGCGATGCGGTGATTGCCTGCGCGGGATTTACACAGTATGTGCCTGTTGTTTCAAATTGGCGCACAACGGCAGTCCCAAAAAATGTCAGGCGTGATCCGATGCGCGGAATAATCGCATCATATTTTTCAAAGGCTTTTTTATCGTAATGGACGCGGCCCGTTTCAAAGCCGATATCCATATAGCATTCGGAGGTGCGTACCAATTCAGCCTCGTGACCGCGCGCGCGGGCCGTATCAATCAGGCGTTTGGTAGAATAAATTTGTTCGCTTTCACTGAGAACGCCGATTTTTAGTGGGCGGAATTCCAGATCAGCCTTTGTGATTTCATCATAGGATAAAAGATTTCCTGACCCGTGCAGGAATGATTCTGTCGGATTAACTGTGGAATTTGGTGGCAGGGCCGAGCGACCCAGCAACATGCGGTATTGCATATTTTCGCGGTTTGATAGTGTGATTTCAATCGGCCATTTCTGATTGCCGACCTGAACCGTTGTTTCGATCACATAGCGCAGTTCGATTTCACCGTTCGAGCTTGTCACCTCGCGCTCGTCAACGACCTTGGCCGAACAGGATAAAATCAGGTTCGGTTTATCCGGCAAAGGCTTAACCGCAAAGCGTACACGTTTGCCTGATTTTGATTTATAGGGCTCGACATACATCGCATGCAGCGATGAAGTGGTTGCGCCGGTATCAATTTTCGCCTTGATTGCGGGGACTTTCAGTCCGGGTAGAGCGAGCCATTCTTCCCAACCAAGGGCGACAGGTTTTATTATTTTTTTTCCCACTTTAATTATCCGTTTATAAGGTTAGAACCATTTTGCTTTTTTAAACCATAGAACTTGCAAAAGAATTAAAATCGCAAGACCACCGCAGAAATACCAGAAAGCCTGACCATTGTCTGCGCCCGGAATACCACCGACGTTTATACCCAGCAGCCCCGTTAAAAATCCGAGCGGCAAGAAAATTGCGGCAATCACCGATAATAAATACATATTACGGTTCAGCGCATCGGCAAGGGCGGTTGTCAGTTCATCCTGTACGATCTGGGTTCTTTCGCGCAACATATCGAGATCCTCCACAAGGCGCAGCAGGAAGTTTGCCTGCTCCTGAAATTCACGTCTATTTGGTGTTGTGAAACCTTTGAACTCATCCGCGCGCAACTGTGTCAGTACGTCGCGCTGGGGCGATAAATAACGGCGCATGGTGATGGCTTGTTTTCTAAGTTTTGTGATTTCCTTACGCAGGGATTTATCAGGTTCATCAATAACGGCTTCCTCCAGCTCGTCGCAACGGTCCTGAATCTTTTCGATGACAGGTGATGTGTAGGATAGCAGGCGGTCAATGACGGCATTTAAAATGTCGCCTGGCGATTTAATCTGATGTCCTGTTTTCAGCTTTTCAGCCATATCCTGAATGGAACGTAAAAACCTGCGGCGCATCGTTATGATACGGCCGTCATCAACCCATATACGAAGCGAAATCATGTCGTCAGGGCGGTCTTTGTTCATGGTGTTAACGCCGCGCAATATGATCAGACGGCCATGGTCAAATTCTTCCAGACGGGGACGGGTGTCTTCTTCCAGCAAGGCCTCTACTATGATTTCGGGCAGTCCGATATTTTCGCGCAAAAAGCTTTCCGTTTCGGGATTTAAGGCATCAAGATGCCACCAGGTCAGTTCGCTGTCGTCAGATGATCCGCTTTCTTTGGCGTCTTTGGCTTGGCCCTGATCGTTAAAATCAAAACAGTAGATACAAAAATCGTGCTTTTCGGGTATATCGACCATGAATTGCTCCCATGAATTTCTTATTGTAAAAAATCTGTTTCAATTGTAGAAACAGTCTAAACAAAAACCAAGGAGAAACACGATGGAAATCAAAGATATTACGCCTGAAGCCTACCAAATGTGCGGCGGATGCGGCTGTGGTTGCCCTGCCGTTTTGGAAACGGAAACATCATATATCATTATAGGTAAAAAACTGGATTCGGTTAAGCTTGGCGAAATTGAAAGCCGGATTGCAGATGACGAGTATGCCGTAGAGGTCGAAAAAGGCATGATAGATCAATTGGATATCAAGCGCGCCGCATAAAGTGCATTTAAATAAAATTTTACATAATATATTAACTTTTGTCTGGGTATAATAGAATTATACGGGGGGTCGAACGGTTCGGCGCTTCGTAGGCTAACATACTCCCATTAACGATGAGGGCCCGGCGGGGGAGTCGGGCCCTCTGTTTTTTTGCCTTTTGGCTTGTGAAAATCCGAAACATTGTGCAAAATATAAGAACAGCGTTCGCTGAATAATGGGGGTATACTAAAAGTGATAAAATTCAAAGGCATAACAATCGCTTGTGCATGTGCAATGATATGTTTCAGCGCGAATGCCCATGCTGTTTCCCTGCAACAGTCTGTGCGGGATGCGATGGGGTTTCACCCGCAACTGCAGATTGACCGATTGGGGCAGGCAGTCAGTAATGAAGATATCCGCGAAAACCGTTCGGCGTTTTTTCCAACGATCAGCGCTACGGCCGAGGCCGGGCGCGTTAGCCAGAATAACGATACAACACGCGCTTTAACAGCGGATTCAGATGATGCCCAGTCAGACATCGGCGAGGGATATATTGCCCTGAACCAGCTGATCTGGGATGGGAATAGCACGTATAACCGTTATAAAGCTGCAAAATCACGCAAGACAGCCAGTGAATACACATACAACGCCAGTGTCATTGACATCATGCGTCAGGTCGTGGCGGCGCATGTCGAGGTTATGCGTCATCGCGCGCTGGTCGCTGAAACTCAAGGGTTTTTAGGCGCTGTTGCAAAATATCGTGACAGCATGTCGCTGATGGTTAACGAAGGCGCATTGGGGCGCAGTGAACTTTTACAAGCCGACGAGCTGATTATGCTGACGCAAAATGCCTTATTGACATATCAGGAACAATTGGTGCTGGCTGAAACCTTTTACGAGGAAACTGTCGGCCATATGCCGGACCCCGAATTGACGGTCGAAGTTGATGCCGCGGACGCCATCTTGCCTGAAGATCTGGGGCAGGCTCTGACCTATGGACGCCAAAAGCATCCGCGTTTGCATTCACTTGATTTTACGGCCAAAGCGCTGGAGCGCGAAGCGAGTGCCGAGAAGAATACAATTATTCCGCGTTTTGATGCCGAAGTATCCTATCGTGACCGCAGTCAGGATTTTGAAATCGGCGGCGATACTGAAAACGCGCAGGCGCTGGTCAAAATGTCCTGGGACATGTCATTGGGCGGTGCATATGATGCACGTATTGAACGAAACCTGCATTTGCAAAAACAGGCCCTGGCTGAACAGGATCAGGTCAGAAATTTTATAGAGCGTGACATCAAGCAGCGCTATGCCGAGCTAATTATGTCGGGTAAGCAGCTTAGCGTGCTTAGCAGCCGCGAAGATGCGAACCGCGATATTTTTGCGTCGTACAATAAGGAATACGAGGCTGGTGCGCGTTCGATCCTCGAGATCGTCAATGCTCAGAACCGCATGTTTGATTCAACTGTTTCGCGCATTAACGGGCAGTATAAGAATATAGGCGCCAAATATGACCTTTTGGGGGCGATGGGCCGTATATACGAGGCCTTTGGTTACAAAAGCCCATAAGCTATGACTGAAGAAACACAAGATAAAGAAAAACAGCAGCGCGATCCGCTTTTGGACGCGCTGGTTGCTGTTACCAAAGAAAACGGGGACGAGCGCAGCGCTGAATCGCTGACCTATGGCCTTGCAATCGATGGTAAAATGACGCCCGAACTCTTTATCGAGGCAGCGAAGCGCGCGGGTTATCGCGCAAAAATCATTAAAACGGAATTAAAGGATATTGATGCGGCGGTTCTACCCATTGTAATCATTTTGAATGATGATAATGCTGCGGTGGCGTCCAATGCGGCTGATCTGGAAAAGCATAAAAATGACTATTCGGGCTATTGTCTATATATCCGCAAAAAAGAAGCGGTGACCAAAGACACAACGGGGCACAGTCATATAGACCTTAAAAAAGAGCACTGGTTCTGGTCCGTTATACGCGGGAATTATAAATCCTACGGCCTTGCGATGTTTGCTGCTGTGTTCGTCAATCTCTTTGCTTTGGCGGGGCCGCTATACATTATGAACGTTTATGATCGTGTTCTACCGAACAGTGCCTTTGAAACAGGCTGGGTTCTGGGGATTGCGGTTTTGATCGTATATGTTTTTGACCTTGTTATCAGAACGCTTAGAACATATTTCATAGATCTTGCCAGTCGCCGCGCCGACGTTATTTTGGCGCGCAAGCTGATGGATCATATTCTGGATATGAAGCTGCTGACACATGATACCTCCATTAATGCAACAGCAAACGCCCTTCGCGAATTTGACATGCTGCGCGAATTTATGACGTCAGCCACGATGATCGCGCTGGTGGATGTGCCGTTTTCACTGTTGTTCATTTTTGTGATCTGGATTATCGGCGGGCCGATTGCTTTGATGCTGGTCGGGATATTCCTGTTTGTAGTTATTGGCAGTATCCTGATACAGGTTCCGGTTAAAGCTTTGATCTACAAATCGATGAAGGGCAATGAGATCAAGCATAATTTACTGCTGGAAACGCTGTATAACCTGGAGACCGTTAAAGGTGTTGGCGGGGCAGGCCGTCTGCGTAAAAAATATACGGATGTCGTGGGTGAAGCGGCTTTGTACAGCCAGCAGTCAAAACTGTGGTCTGGATTTGCACTGAACTTTACAGCTTTTGCCCAGCAGGCAACCAGTGTTTTCATTGTTTTAATTGGTATGTATCTGGTGGCAGATGGCGCACTTTCTGTAGGTGGTCTGATCGCCTGCGTTATTCTTTCAACCCGCGCTTTGGCGCCGATTGCCCAGATTACGGGGCTGATCAGCAAATACTTTCATGCCTCTATGGCGTTGAACAGTCTGAACAAGGTTATGAGCGCCCCTGTAGAACGTGAGGCAGGGCGCAGGTATCTGAGCCGCCCGACCCTGAAGGGGGATTTTGAATTGCGGGGCGTCAGTTATGCTTATCCGAATACAAACGAGCCAGTTGTTCAGAATATAAATCTGAACGTTAAGGCGGGGGACAAGATCGGGATTGTCGGCAAAATCGGCTCGGGTAAATCGACATTAATTAAGCTGATGATGCATTTTTATGATGCAAATGCGGGGACCATAAAGCTGGATGAAACAGACATTCGCCAGATTGATCCGGCCGATCTGCGTAAGAATATCGCCTATGTTAGTCAGGACCCGGGCCTGTTCCGTGGGACAGTGCGTGAAAACATTGCACTTGCAAATCCAAAGGCGGGGGATGGTGCAATCTTGCGCGCCAGCAAATTGGCGGGTGTTCATAGCTTTATCGGCGCAACCCGCCAAGGGTACGATTCCCTGATCGGCGATAACGGCGAGGGGTTTTCAGGTGGTCAAAAACAGGCCATAGCAATGGCGCGGGCCTTTCTGGTCGATGCAGACATTATGATCTGTGACGAGCCCACAAATGCGATGGATATGCAAAGCGAGCAAGAGCTGATCGCTGCGCTGAAGCAACATACAAAAGATAAAACGCTGATATTGGTGACGCATCGCCAACAGATGCTGGAACTGGTTGATCGTATTATGGTCATGCAGGGGGGGCAGATCGTTGCCGAAGGACCGCGTGATAAAATGCTGGCGTTTCTTGCAAAGGGCGCAACGCCCGCAGCTGCCGCCGAAATTAACAAAAGCGGAGGAAAAGATGGCAAAAAATGACGATCTTTTCTTGCCCGAGTTAGAGGCCGCGCGCCGCCTAAAGCCTGCGAGTGGGGCGATTGTCCTGCTGCTGGCAATCGGACTTTTATTTGCATTTCTGATTGTTTATTCTGCATTCGCCAAAATAGATGAGCGCACGCGCGGTCAAGGCCAAGTTATGCCGTCCAGTGACGTTCAGGTTGTCCAAAGTCTTGAAGGTGGCATTGTCACGGATATTCTGGCACGTGAAGGTGATGTGGTAAAAAAGGATCAAATCCTGATGCGGATTGATGACGTGATGTTTGCGGCAGAGGAGGGCGGTCTGGAAGCCCGCTTGCAAGGCCTGCAAATCAAACGCGAACGCCTTTTGGCGGAAACGCGCGAACAGGAACCGCAATTCTCCGACGAATTGGCAGAGGTTGCATCAAAACGCGTTGATAATGAAATGGCGCTTTATCAATCACGCCAACAAGAATTACAGACCGCGCTGGAGCGTATTGAGGATGAGAAAAACGAGATCCTGAGCAATATTGCCGAAGTCGATGCCAGCATCAGTAAATATTCGCAGACCCGTGGTCTTGTTGCGAAAGAACTGGAGATTGCCAAAAAGCTGGTCGCGCAAAAAGCGATGCCGCAAATCGAGGAAATTAGGCTGGAGCGCCAATATGCGGAAGCATCAGGGGATCTAGCCACTGCCCAGAAAGCAAAAGCATCCCTTCAGGCAAGATTATCCGGAGTGGAGAAAAAGCGTCAGGAAAGAAAATCAGCTTTTAAATCGGATGCTCTGGCGCAATTGAGCGATGTGGAAACACAGTTACGCACCTATGAGGAAAGTATGAAATCGGCCGAGGACCGTGTTGCACGGACAGAATTACGCGCACCTGTTGACGGTATCGTACAAAGCCTGGCGGTCAAAACTGTCGGCGGTGTTGTTCAGCCGGCCCAAAAGCTGATTGATATTGTTCCGCTGGAAGATGATTTATTGATCCGCGCACGTATAGCCCCTTCAGACGTCGCATTTTTGAAGTACGGCCAGCCGGTTAAGGTTGGCATTACGGCGTATGATTCAATGATATATGGCCAGCTGGATGGGACATTGGAACGTATTAGCGCGGATACGGTTGAAGATAAAGATGGCGGGCGTTTCTTTGAAATTGATGTGCGTACAGATAAAAACTATTTGGGGGATTCTGATAATCCGCTTCGGATTACAACAGGTATGGAGGCGAATGTTCAGATTATAACAGGAAAACGTACCATTCTGACCTATATCATGAAACCGATTTTGCGTGCGCGTCAAAATGCGCTGATTGAGCGATGAAAAGTTTTTTTACCAGCCGATGGATACATGTATTTTTATTGATTGCACTTTTGACTGGTGCGCTGGCACTGCGATATGCCGATCCAAAACCTGTTGAACGTTTACGTCATATAGCCTTTGATGCCTATAACAAGCTGATGCCACGTCAGGCTGGCGATCAGGTAGTAATCATTGATATTGATGAAGAATCTTTGCGCGAATACGGGCAATGGCCCTGGCCGCGCACCGATCTTGCCGACATGACAAAACGTGTTGTGGATATGGGTGCAAAAGCGATCGCCTTTGATATCGTATTTGCGGAGCCTGATCGCACTTCGCCACGCTTTATGGCCGAACGATACCAAGATGTGGATGTGTTTAAAAGTCTGCCTGACAATGACGAGGTCTTTGCACAAACGATCGCCGAGACAGGAAAAACAGTTACGGCTTTTGTCTGGACACAGCAACCAACCAAACGCGACCCGATTGAAAAAGCCAAAATTTTTAATACGGGGTATAAACCTGATCCTGCGGCTTTTGTAACATCTGTGCCGTATTTTGCAACAAACCTGCCTATTTTATCCCAGGCCGCAGCCGGTAACGGCAGTTTCAGTATGTTCCCCGAACAAGATGGATTAATCAGACGTGTCCCGTTACTGGTGGGGCTTAACAAGGATGAAAACATTACCGTTTATCCGGCCTTATCGCTGGAGGCGTTGCGGGTTGCACTGAACAAAAAAATTATCAAAGTCAAAAGCTTTGGTGAGCAAACAGATGAAGGATATGGCGTTCATTCTATTCAGGTGGGCGATTATACCATTCCGACAGATAGTGAAGGAGCTTTCTGGGTATATTATTCAGGCCATAAACCGGATCGTTATGTCTCAGCAGGAGATATCCTGTCAGGGAATGTTGACGCAGAGAAAATCAAAGACAAGATTGTTCTGGTGGGCACGTCGGCTATCGGCTTGCTCGATTTGCGTTCAACCCCATTAAACGCGGTCGTACCTGGGGTCGAAGTACATGCCGAGATTCTGGAGCAAATTGTAAACGGGCAATTTCTGGTCAGGCCCGATTTCTTTGACGGGGCTGAAATTCTGGTCACAGCCCTGATCAGCGCGCTTATCATTCTGATGGCACCCTTTATCGGTACGACTGTTTTGGCAGCGCTTGTTATCAGTTTGATTATAAGCGGTTTTTCCTATGCGATATATGCCTATGAACATCTGGGATATCTGGTCGATGCTATATATCCCGCGCTGACAGTCACGATTATTTTCATTCTGGCATCAATCCTGACAAACCTTAGGACCGATGCAGAAAAACGGATGATTAAAACCGCTTTCGGGCAATATATTTCAAAAGATCTGATGAACGAATTAACACAGGATCCGGATAAATTGCGTCTGGGTGGAGAGGTGCGCGATTTATCTGTCATGTTTACAGATGTGCGTAACTTTACAACCATATCTGAAAGCCTGACACCTGAAGAACTTATTCAGCTGATGAATGATTTTCTGACCCCCATGACTTCGATCGTAATGGATGAACGAGGCACCGTTGATAAATATATGGGCGATGCGATGATGGCCTTTTGGAATGCACCGTTGGATGTAGAACAGCATGCCAAACATGGCTGCATAGCGGCCCTGCGAATGGCTGAAGCGCTGGAGCCTGTAAATGAAAAGCTGAAAGCCACTGCAGAGGAAAAAGGCAACGTTTATCACGAAGTGCGCACAGGCATAGGCCTCGCCACAGGGCCGTGCTCTGTCGGTAATATGGGTGCCAGACAGCGTTTTGCCTATTCAGCCTTGGGCGACACTGTAAACCTTGCATCACGTCTGGAGGGGCAAACCAAAGCCTATGGCGTGCCGATTATGGCGTGCGAGAGAACCGCGACCGAGGCTGGTGACATGGCCTTCATCGAGCTTGATCTTTTGCAGGTGAAAGGAAAAACCAAACCCGAGAGAGTTTTCACAATTATCTCGGATCAGCGATCTTCCGACTTCAATCAATTTAAAAAACAGCATGATCAGATGTTATCTGCTTATCGTTCAAGGAAATGGGACGAGGCAATTGATTTGTGCCAAACGCTTAAAGCAGATGAAATGGCCAAAGATATAACGGGTTTTTATACATTGATCGCCAAACGTGCAAAAGCCTATAAAAAGACGCCGCCCGCAGATGGCTGGGACGGCGTTTTCGTGGCAACCGCTAAATAGCTTTACAAGAAATTGCTCAGTTCAGGAATATAGGCATTTGTATCACCTGGTGTCAAACCGTTACCATCAAGCGCTTGGAAATTCCCGGGTGTATTCGTATGTTCCTCAAGAAATTGGACCTGCGTTATATCCTCAGTTGCAACGATTTCATTTGTTCCTATGCGCTGAAAAGCAGCAGAGTTCGTCTGTCCGCCAAATAATTGCCCATCATATTGGTTCAGTTGTATCCAGTTACCCTTCAGTTTAACAAAGTTTGACCCGGTAACCCGCTCTCCATTAATTACAAGTGTACCTTGGAAATTCGAGAAGTGATCAGCTGTTGCGCCATCTACTAGGATTTCGATTTTATCGGAAGATGTATTGTTATCGAGATATATCTCTTCTATCGATGTAAATTTTTGTGCATTCATTCCCGTAAAATCGATAATAAGGTCGCTGCCCCCGGATGAATTATTCAGTATCAGGGTATCTTTACCCAACCCACCGTCATAGCTGTCTTCCGGTCCATTCGAGAAAATTTCGATTCTGTCATTACCGGCATCGCCGAAAACGACGTGTCGCCCAGTGTTATCAAGAATTTTGATATGGTCATCTCCCAAATCGCCATGAATAACAGAATCACCAGCATGGTTTAATTCGATTGCGTCATTCCCACTGCCGCCGAATATGCGTTTTGTCGCCGTCGCAGTGTTGTTTGTTACTTGCAGCGTGTCATCACCGGCGCCACCAACCATAACATTCGCATAAATATCATCGTCGTTAATGGTATCGTTGCCGTTGCCGCCAAACAAAATTTTCTCATTCGGTCCCCAAGTGCTTGCTGTAATCGTATCAACGTTATCATCCCCAACGATGCGTGGTTTACTTAGATCGGATAGCAATGCATCGATTGTCACATTAAAGTTCTGTGATATAGATGTACCATCTACATTTGTTGCGGTAACCCTTATCGGGATAAAGGCTCCATAATCTGATGCATCCAAAGCATATGGATCTGCAACACGTATTACGCCGGTTGTCGAATCAATGACAAAAGGATTGGATATTGTCGGTGGAACCGACATGGAATACGCAACTCCTGTTGCAAGGTTTCCAAAAGTTTCCATCTTGCCCACAACATGATTCAGATCGTCAAATTCACGAACACGGAATGTTGCTGTATTGATCGGACGAAATGCAAAGACATCAGGCGGCGGCGATGCGGGATCTTGAATATCTGCAGGCGGTGGCTTTAATAAACTGGAAGAATCAGGCAAACCTTCTGAAAAAGGCTTTGCTTCAAGCGCTTTTGGCGGCAAAGGCATTTTTCGGCCGACAACTACGTCCCCTGGGCCCTTTGCAGCCTTGTTAATAGCATCTGGGTTTTGCATCATCATTTCACCCTGCTGTGGGGGCTGTTCACCAGCCGGCAGGTCTGGCGTGCCCTGTACAGGCTGTTCGCCTTCACCATCACCTTCATTGTTATTTTGGCCGCGTGACTGGCCAAAAGCGCGCCCAAAGGTGCCTCTTGCGACACCATCCAGGGATTTAAATTGCGATTGTACGTAGTCAGCCGTCATTTGGCCAAGGTTCTGAGGCGGCTGGTCATATCCGCCCAGACGGACTGTTTCAAACATATCATCCAGTTCCACGCTACCGGCCGCGTTTGTAATAACAACCGCACCATCCAGAATTGTAATTTCCGAATTCTGGCCCGTCGGGTCGATTTTCCCCATAACGACCGTGCCGCGAATACCGATCGACCCTGTCGGTGTTTCAATATTGACGTTGCCCGGGTCGTCCTTGCCAATCATACCACTGGTATAGACGAATGCGCCTTTCAGCATTGAAAAGAATGAACTGCCTTCCTGCGCCTCGCTGTCGTATTTGAATTCATCCACGGACAGGCGCGCATCTTCGCTGACAGCAAATGACGTATTGTCTGCAAACATAATATTTGCAGCGCCGTCGGCGCTGGTTTCAATGATATCACCTTGTTGAATAACCGTTCCGACTTCGGCAATGACCTCTGTACCATCAGCGCGTGTAATAACCACATCCCCGACAATTTCAGTAATTTGTCCGACCGGGCTGGCATCATTCATCGTCATATTGCCGCCTTGGGCATATTCACCGGCATGGGACGACTTGGCAAACGAATCGATCATTTCGGGTGTCAGGCGCAGGCCGCTGTCATGCATCAGGTCAGGAGATTCAAGCCCGCTGAAATAGCCTTCAACAGTGACCGTCTGGCCATTGCTTTCAATGACAAGATCGCCGCCATCCTTGGTGAAATCAGCATCTATAAGCATGTCAGCTGATGGCATTTTAACAGGTTCACCCTGGATCACTTTGATCGAGAAATCAGCATTTGGTAGATCTTTTGGCATTGAACACCCCTTTTCAATATAAAACTCTATCCCTTTCATCATATCGGATAAGTTTTAAATGCCTGTAAATAATATATAAAATTTTAGTAATCTGGAACGGTCCAGTTTTTCAGGAATTCGATAGCCTCGTTTTCAGGCATCGGTTTCGCAAACCAGTATCCCTGACACTTCTGACAGTTCATATCATTAAGAATAGAGGCTTCTTCTTGATCTTCAATCCCCTCCGCAATCACAGTCATATTCAGGTTTTCTGCAAGTCCGACAATTGATTTGACCAGCGACAGGTTGCCTGGCTTGTCACGCATTGAACGGATAAAGCTTTGGTCAATCTTTAAAGTATTAATGGGAAAGCTATGAAGGTAGCTGAGAGACGAATAGCCCGTTCCAAAGTCATCAATAGAGATAGAAAGACCATTGTCATGACATTGTGCCAAAGCCTCGCGGGCCACATCCGGCTGTTCAACCAGCAGGCTTTCGGTGATTTCAAGGTGTATATTATCGACAGGCGTGCTGGTCTTGTCCAAAATAGCTTTGACATTGTCAAAGAAACCGAGAGAGGAAAAGTCCCGCACCGAGAAATTGACACTGATATAAAGAGGGTGGGCGCCTTTTAAATTCGGTGCGATGACATCATTGAATTTATGCGATGTTTTTGCCGCTTCTTCCAGTGCCCAATTTGACATTTCAACAATCAGGCCGCTTTGCTCGGCGACGGGAATAAAAACACCTGGTGAAACCATGCCCTTTTCAGGGTGTATCCAGCGCATCAGGGCCTCAAATCCCGCAACCTTGCGGTTTTTAATGTCGATAATAGGCTGATAGAATAGAACAAGGTCCTTGCCAAGAGCAGCTTTCAGCTCTTCCTTCATTTTAATCGTTTTCATGGCCGATTCATGAAGCTCGTTTTCTTTTTCCACGTTTTCAGCTGCGCTTTTGGAGTTGCTGGAAAAGAAGCTGCGGGACAGCATATCGCGATAGCGCGTTAAGATCACATGCATGATCATTTTGAAAATAGGGTCGGCGCCGTTGATCCAGCCTTCAAAATCATCGCGGGTGATTTCAATGACTTCACAGTCTTCTTTTGCGCGTACGGTCGCTGTGCGGGGGCGATCATCCAGCATCGCCATTTCGCCAACCAAAGCACCCGGACCGCGTGTTCCGATGCGTAATTTATTGTTGCCGCGATTGACCAGAATTTCGACTTCGCCGCTTTCAATGATATAGGCCGATTGACCATGATCGCCTTCTGCCATCAAAACATCGCCAGCAGAAAATTTCTTGTTCGTTTTTATGATATTGACCATCTGTGTACCCCCACTTCAAGCATACGAATAAACAATGCTTTGCACAAATATTTTGTTATTCATTGTTATTTTAAAATCTTTGTGATTTAGTTAATGGAGGTCATTTTTCCTTGGGGTAGGTATGGGACTATTAGAATTACTATTATTATATTTAAGTTTTCAGTTAAAACACCTGTTATGTGACTATTTACAGCCGCACTGGGTCGCAATCAGTAAAGGTAAAGCGATACGGGGCGTCGGAGGTAAGGCGTTGCTACACCATGCCGGTATTCATGCTATGGGTACATTTATCGTGGCGATGATATTTGCGCCTATGTTTTGGTGGCTTTCACTGGTTGATTTTTTCGTTCATGGCACAATTGACCGTGTGAAAAGTATTTTGGTCGATAAAAATAAATGGTCTATGGACAGCAAGCGTTTTTGGTTTGTTTTTGGACTGGATCAGGAGGCGCATAACCTGACGCATCTGGCCTATATCCTGACCATCTTCTTTCACGCAAATCCAAGTCTGACCTTACTGTAAAAGGTTAATTCCCTTCCAGACGTAAACAATTCCGATCAATGTGATTAGAATGCGTGTGCCGTGATAAAAATGGTGATCCTTTATCTTCGCCAGTGTTTTCTTGGAAAGGGTGGTTCCGACAACCGTCATAATGATCAGCCCCGCAATCAAAAGCGGTGGGATAGTTGACACATCGAAATCACCGGTGTTTTTCAATGCAAATCCGAAATAATAGAGCTTTGTCATGTGCCCAAGGGCCTGTGTGACGGCCTTGGTCGCAACGACCTGATGGCGGGTCAGCTCTTTATTTAAAAAGAAAACATCGAGCGCGCCGCCTGAAACGCCTGCTGTTAATTGAAGGCAGGTGACAATCATTCCGCAAACATAGGCATGTGATTTTTTTAAAATATCGACATGAAAGATGCTTTTGGGCAGATAGGTCAGCACAGGTAATAAGCCCAATACAATGAACGTCGTTGACCGTTCGACCGTAAATTGAAAAAGCTGGAAAATAAACAGGGATGTCAACAATCCAAAGATATACAGTCCCAGAGTGCCGCGCATGATGTGTTTGCGGTGTATAAAGGCGCGCCAGCCATTTGAAACCAATTGGGTCGAGCCATGCAAAATCATTGCGGCTTGCAGGGGCAGTATCCAGGCCATGACCCCCATCAGGATCATCCCACCGGCCATTCCGGCAACGCCCGATAGAAAGGCCGTGAAAAATGAGATGGCAATCAGGCTGTATATAATCGCACTCGTAAACATACAGACATTTTAATATAAAAAAAGCGGGGATGATATCCCGGCTTTCGGCTATGAAGCTATATTTTTTTAACCGGCTTTAGGCGCGGTCTTTTTAGTTTTTCTTGCAGGTATTTTATTGCCCTCATCTGATTTAAAGGCTGTCTTGATACCCATACGCCCCAGTTTGAAGGTATTTTTTACGGTGCCCACCCCGCCAAAAGTAGCGGCCGTTGCGGCGCAGACCGTAACGGCGAGCGCGCTGCCTGACATCGTAAGAAGCGCAATACCGGTCGCGGCAATCGCAGCGTTTTTGCCTAGGTTCAAGGCGCTGTTTATCGCCGGAAATTTCTGAGGCTTTCCGGGTTTGATTTTGCTGACATCACCTTTTGTCAATTTGTGAATGTCACCCATTCTGCTTATATCGCGATATCCTGTCTGCAGTAAATTGATGCCGGAGACTGTTGCAGCGACGGCCCCCAGGGTCATCAGAGCGGGCATTGCAGGTGTCATGGCTAGAATAACCCCAGCGGCAACAAAGCTGCCACGCAGGACAAGATTGAAAGTAGATGTTAGGCCGACAAAAGTATAGCCACCGACGCGGATCGCTGTCTTTAGATCCTGACGCGTCTCATGAACAGAATCGGATGCCTGAATAAGTGTAGATTTCGCCATAAGGCTTCTCCCTGAATATATTAACGTAATAGAGAAATTGATAGTTTGAAACCAGCCTATTGTCAAGGAAAAGCGTTTTCCAGAAAATGAATGTCCGGAGTTCAAAACACAAGTGTATTGAGGTCTCCGGACAAACGGCGGTAATAGAGGGTGTGTGATTCTGTTATACGCAGAATCGGAATCTAAAGCAAGTAAAAAAAACAAAATACGTTAAATAATTTAAAATTATGACGCTTTTTTAAACTATACGTATATAAGTGAACAATATTGTATAATTTAATAACAAAATGCGGTAATTTTCCTTTTTAAACATGTTTTGACAAATGTGATCTAACAACATAATATCTTGCCGGATTACACAATTTGCGGAGTATTTATGTCTGAAGGAATAAATGCGATGAAATGGCAGCCGACACAGGACCAAAAGTCCGGGACGGCCTTGTACGAATTCATGTCTCATATGAACGAAGACGCAGGTACGGATCTTTCATCCTATAAAGATATTTGGTCTTATTCCGTTAAAAACCCTGAAATTTTCTGGTCGCAGGTTTGGGATTTCACAGGTGTTATTGCGTCTGAAAAAGGTGATCGTGTCATCGTAAAGGCGCCGCACATGAAAGATTGCCGTTTCTTCCCGGACGCGCGTTTGAATTTTGCCGAAAATCTATTACGTCGCCGCGATGATGAAATCGCAATCGTTTTTCGTGGTGAAGACCACATTGAGAAAAAACTGACATATAAAAAGCTCTATGAAAAGGTCAGCCTTTTGGCACAGGCTTTGCGCAATGCGGGCGTTCGTCAGGGTGATCGTGTTGCTGGCTATCTTCCGAATATGCCACAGGCTGTGATTGCCATGCTGGCAACGTCTTCCATCGGTGCGATCTGGTCTTCGGCGTCCCCTGATTTTGGGGTGCAGGGGGTTCTTGACCGTTTTGGCCAGGTTGAACCCAAAGTTCTATTCTGCGTGGATCAGTATTTTTATAATGACAAAGCCATCGATTGCATGGAGAAAAACCGCGCAGTCTTTAAAAGCCTGCCAAGCGTTGAGAAGCTGGTGATTGTAAAATATCTGGAAGAGGCCGAAGTCGATCTGCCGACGGGCGCTGAATTGTTTTACGATTTTATTCAAGGGTATTTGCCGACGGATATCGAATTCGAACAGTTGCCGTTTGATCATCCGCTTTACATCATGTTTTCCAGCGGCACAACCGGCACACCCAAATGTATTGTTCACGGACAGGGCGGCACGCTGTTACAGCACCTGAAAGAACATAAGCTGCAATGTGATATACGTCCCGATGATCGTGTATTCTATTTTACGACAACAGGTTGGATGATGTGGCAGTGGCTGGTTTCCGCCTTGGCATCCGAGGCCAGGATACTGCTGTTTGACGGCGCGCCGTTTTATCCGGATGGATACAGCCTATGGGATTTTGCAAACGAGCAAAAATGCACCCATTTTGGGACATCTGCCAAATTTATTGATGCATTGAAAAAGCATGAACTGTCCCCTGGTAAAAAATATGATCTATCCGATTTGCGTTGGATCGGATCAACAGGGTCACCTTTGGTGCACGAAGCCTTTGATTATGTCTATGACGAGATCAAAAGCGATGTGCATCTGGCTTCTATCTCGGGTGGTACCGACATCATATCCTGTTTTGTTTTGGGTAATCCCTTATCACCCGTTTACAAGGGTGAAATACAGGGGCCGGGCCTGGGCATGGATGTCGATGTCTTTGACACGATGGGCCGGTCGGTATCTGATGGCAAGGGTGAGCTGGTCTGCAAAACGCCGTTTCCTTGTATGCCGACAGGTTTCTGGAATGACCCTGAGGGTAAACGCTATATGGATGCCTATTTTGATAAATTCGACAACATCTGGTGTCATGGGGATTGGTGTGAATGGACTGAATATGGTGGTGTCATTATACATGGCCGATCTGACGCAACATTGAACCCCGGTGGGGTGCGGATCGGCACGGCTGAAATTTACCGTCAGGTTGAAAAGCTTCCCGAAGTCAAGGAAAGTATCGCGGTCGGCCAGGAATGGGACGGCGATGTCCGTGTCGTTTTGTTTGTTGTGATGCGCGATGGCAAAAAACTGTCAGATAAAATTGTGGACGAGATTAAATCGGTGATCCGAAGTGGCGCATCACCGCGCCATGTGCCTGCAAAAGTCATTGCAGTCAGCGACATTCCACGCACCAAAAGCGGCAAAATTACCGAATTGGCCGTGCGGGATATTATTCATGGCCGCGATATCGAAAATAAGGAGGCGCTGGCAAATCCGGAAGCCTTGGAAGAATATAAGAATATAGAGGAGTTGGCAGCCTGATGAGTATCAAACGCGGATATTTTGCGATGGGCGTTGAAGGAATTTCAAAGCCCGGTAATGTTGGAAACCTTGTGCGATCAGCCCACAGTTTCGGGGCCAGTTTCTTTTTTACGATTGATCCGGTAGTTGACGTTAAAAAGGTTGCCAAAACGGATACATCTGATGCCTTCACGCATTTGCCGCTTTATAACTTCGGCAGCGTTGATGAAATGAGTTTGCCGCAAAAATGTCAATTGGTGGGTATTGAGCTGATGGAAGATTCGATCGAGCTTCCCAGTTTTCGTCATCCGACGCGCGCAGCCTATGTTCTGGGACGCGAACGCGGCAGCCTGAGCCCCGAGCTGGTTGAAAAATGCGATCACATCATCAAAATTCCCATGCAATTCTGCGTTAATGTCGGGGTGGCTGGCGCAATCGTCATGTATGACCGTCTGATTTCCATGGGGCGTTATGCCCCGCGCCCTGTGCAGGCGGGCGGCCCGACCGAGTTTTTACCGGAACATGTCCATGGCGGTCAAATTATCCGCTGTGGTAAAAAATAATTTCACATCAAAAAACACGATTCTTTTACGGCTTGGAAAAGTATAAAATTTCCATTTAACTTTAAAAATAAAAACATAATTTCGCCGTTAAATCAAAAAGCGTAATTTTCAATTTATTTTCATTGTTGGATATAAAATTTGTAGGTTTGTTAAATCTGAAAATGGTAGAATGAAACTCTATCAATTATGTAATCAATAATGAAGCAGGTGAAGAATGAATGTTTTTGATCACGTTGAATTCGACCATCACGAAAGAATTGGTTTCTTCAATGATACCAAGACAGGCCTGAAGGCTATAATTGCAATTCATAATACAAATCGCGGCCCGGCCTTGGGTGGATGTAGAATGTGGAACTACGCAAGCGAGGATGAGGCGCTGACCGACGTGTTGCGCCTTTCGCGCGGTATGACATACAAGGCGGCGATTACCGATTTACCACTGGGTGGTGGCAAGTCTGTGATTATTGCGGATGCTAAAACCGAAAAAACGCCTGAAATGATGCGTGCCATGGGGCGCGCTGTTCAGCAAATGGGCGGCGATTACATTACCGCCGAAGATGTGAATACATCCGTCGACGATATGTTACAAATTTCAAAAGAAACAACACATGTCGTGGGCTTGCCTGCAACGGACGGGCAGGGCGGTGGTGATCCGTCCCCGCTGACAGCCTATGGTGTTTTTGTCGGTTTGAAATCAGCTGTTGAATATCGCTTGAAATCTGACCTGAATGGCAAGGTTGTTGCCGTTCAGGGGCTGGGGCATGTCGGATATAACCTTTGCCGTCATCTGCATGAATCAGGTGCGAAACTGGTTGTTACAGATATCAATGCCGATGTGCTGGATCAGGCGAAATCTGATTTTGGTGCCGAAGTTGTCGGCCTGAATGATATCTATGATGTGGATGCCGATGTTTATGCACCATGTGCATTGGGCGCGACACTGAATGACGACACGCTGCCAAGGTTAAAGGTTTCTGTTATCGCGGGTGCCGCAAACAACCAGCTGGCAACGGCCAAGCACGCCAATATCTTGCAAGATCGCGGCATTTTATATGCGCCGGACTATGTGATTAATGCGGGCGGATTGATCAATGTGCATTACGAACATGTCGCCCGTAAATCAGGCGGCGGATATGACCGCGATGCAGTTTGTGCGCATATCGACAAGATCGGTGATACGATGGAAACATTGTTCAAAATGTCAGAGCGTGAAAACATTTCGACAGCGACAGCTGCGGACCGTTTGGCGGAACAGCGCTTTAATGCGCCAAAAGCAACTACGGCCGAAGCTGCATAGTTTAATAAATCCTCCAAATCAAAAGCCCCGTATTTTTGCGGGGGGTAACTGCCGATCTTTTGGAAAAAGCGGTATTCCACTCTAGTCTGTGGATAATGGGTAAACCCGCATTTTATAAGCAAAGTACCTCGATCAATGTTCAGTTTAATGCCATGACCATTCAAAATAAGAGGTTTGTTTATTCTACGGCGTTTTTGGGCTTTATATTGAGGAATTGGATTTATTCTTTTTAATCAATAATCCCCACGGGCAGCCCAATTATCATTAGCTTTGGAAATAATTTTTGCTGTTTTTTGAAGTGCTTGTTTCATATAGGTTTTTAGCATATTTAAGCCGCTAAAACCACACTTAAAGCATTGTATTATATAATTATTATTTAAAGTTCATTCCTTTTACAGTTTTCTTAAGTATAATGTAAAATATGAAATATCAGTCTGGAAATGCTTTATTCTTAATCCTTATTGCAGTCGCTCTGTTTGCTGCGTTGTCCTATGCAATCACATCTTCTTCAAGAGGTGGCGGTGGAATTAATAAAGAACAAGCCGAACTAGATGCCGCGGTAATAAATTCTTATGCGTCTGCAATACAGGCAGCGTATAATAGATACAAACTTGCAGGAGGCTATGAGCAAATTCAGCTAGGTGTCGACACTGGCACAGTTAGCGGCACGTGTTATAATGGCATGAACACGTATTCTTGCAGTACGATAGGTTTGTTTAATCCAAATGACGGACTTCCCTTACCTGACATTGATGAGTTTAGGATTTCGCCCCCCCCTACTACTCAACCTATAACATGGTACAGTACGCGCATGCAACTCACTTCAGGAGATATGGGTACAAGCGAACCGGATATATTAGTTTCTTTTAACCACCTCGATGAAAATGTTTGCTTAGCCATAAACAGGAGCTTTCATGGTTCGCCTATAATACCTACTGCAACTGCAGGGACAGACCCTGCGGGTAAAACTTATATCACGGCAAATAATGATGGTACATTTAATGCCCCTATCTCTACTACTGGAAATTTTAATAGCCCCCACGACAAGGGTGGGTGTTGGGACTTTGGTGGCTATTATTATTATTTTTTATTGCTACAAGCCAATTAGTCTTAACTTTAGCCACAATCATTTGAATGACTATGTAAGCGTATTTTTTTCATGGCTGTTTTACGATGTAAAAACAGCCGCCACCAATTAAGGGAGCGACTGTCTTTGTTTTAGCTGTAAGTGTGGTCAAAAATCGGAAATCTATGACCTATCACTATACCCCCTGTATTTTTGCGGGGCTTTTTTTATTGGGTGCGGGAATTGGTTTTAACGGCTGATGGCAGAATGCTTTTCGGGTTCAGCCCGGATCGTTCGGATTTTGCGGCGATAGGCGAAAACAGCTGTTTAGAAACTTCCACCATCAAAAGCCCGCCAAAGGCCGGAAAGAATTTGCGGCCAATCTTTTCAATCAGGGGTGCCAGTGATATTAGAATTCGCGAGCGGCCACTTGGCACATAAAGTGTGCGGATATAGCGCTCTACGGTAAAGCCTGCATCCGTTAGGGCCTGTCGCAGCTGGGTCAGGGAATAGGGGTGGCCTTGGCCGAACGGTGTATTTTCAGCGCGGCTCCACATGCCTGATCTGTTTGGCACCATGATAATCATGCGGCCATTGCCATCCAGAATACGCCATAGTTCTTTTAATAGCTCATCGGGTGTCTCTGACGTTTCCAGAGAATGGGCGACCAGAATGCGGTCCATGCGCTGCGTTTCAACAGGCAGATGCATATCGTCGCAAACGGCAAGGGCGTTATGGTCGTTATCCGGCCAGCCTTTGGGGTGATATCTTTTGTTCATCAGCATTGAAATTGATAGGGGCTCGTCCCCCTTGAAAAACCCCATAAAGGGGTGGGTATATCCGACTCCCAAAACGTGCAGGCCCGACATATCCGACCACCAGTCTTTTAATAAAACACGCATTAGGCGGCGCACCATACGCCCGCGACTATGGCTGTAAAAATCTTCAATTTCCAGGAAAGAAAGTTTCATTTTTTCAGTGCCTTAAACCCATTCTTTTATAAATGGTATAAGCGGTATATCTGCTGGCGGCATATCATATTCCTCGATATTTTCTGATCGCACCCACGCCAGTTTTTGGTCTTCCAATGGTTTCGGGGTGCCTTCCCATACACGGCAGATATAGACCGGCATTAATAAATGAAAACTGTCATAGCTGTGTGATGCGAATGTTAAAGGTGCCAGACATGAAGGGGCCGTTTTTATACCCAGTTCTTCTTGCAGTTCCCGGCACAGGGCAACCTCGGGCGTTTCATTCTCTTCAACCTTGCCGCCCGGAAATTCCCACAGGCCCGCCAAGGCTTTGCCTTCTGGGCGTTGCGCCAGCAAAATACGTCTGTCATGATCGACCAGAATGACGGCGGCTACCAGAACCGATTTCAGGTTTTTGGCTGGGGTTTCAGATTTTAAAGCCTCATGACATCCCATTTTTCATCCTTTTTGCTTGCATTTTGTCCGCTATCTTAACACTATGAGGCTATGAAGACACTGTTTTTTATAGCCTTGGGCGGAATGGTCGGGGCCAGCGGACGTCACGGCGTCAGCGTTTTATGTGCGCGCCTTTTCGGGCATGGCTTTCCGGTTGCAACAATGGCTGTGAATATATTCGGATCATTCCTGATGGGGCTGTTGGTCGGTTATGGCCTTTATCACAATGACCTGTCACAAGAGGCCAAAATGTTCCTGATGGTCGGATGTTTGGGATCATTTACAACTTTTTCAACTTTTTCGTTGGATGTGGTGACATTATTTCAACGCGGCGATGTTATGCAGGCGGGCCTTTATTTACTGGGATCAGTTGTTTTATCCATAGCGGGACTACTGCTGGGCTTTTATTTTTCAAAAATTGTGGGGGCGGCATGAGCAGCGGCACAGGTGTACAAATATTGATCGTGGCTGAAGATGATCACGATACACGTATTGACAAATGGTTCTTTCGTCATTTTCCCGGACTGGGAAAGGGCATGCTCTACAAGCTGATACGTAAAGGGCAGGTGCGCCTTGACGGTGGACGGGTTAAACCCGATACGCGGGTGATGGCGGGTAATGAAATACGTATTCCCCCAATGCCGGAGGAGGCCTATCAACCGCCGAAAGCGACCGTTAAAAAAATAACGCCAGAGGAGCGCGCAGAAAGCCGCGCATTTTTGAAATCTGTGACCTTGTTTGAAGATCAGGATGTTCTGGTTATAAACAAGCCCTACAATTTGGCAACCCAAGGCGGATCAAAAATATCGAAACATATTGATGGTATTCTAAATGCTGTGAACGAAGAATATAAGCTGGTCCACAGATTAGATAAGGAAACATCAGGTGTGCTGCTGATCGCCAAGAATACAAAGACCGCACGCGATTTGGGCCGTATATTCAAGGGCCGTGAAATTCATAAATATTACTGGGCGATTTTATCACCCGCCCCGCAGATGAATGATGGGGTGATCGAGGCGCGCATTGCGAAAGGCCCGGCGCGCGGCGGCGAATATATGATGATCAACGATGAAGACGGAAAATATTCGCGCACGGAATATCAGGTTGTCGAGCGTGCCTACACCAAAGCTGCGTGGGTTTTGTTTAAGCCCGAGACGGGTCGCACGCATCAGCTGCGTCTTCATGCGCAATTGATCAATGCGCCGATTATTGGCGATGATAAATATAAAATCGAGATGCAGGACCCGATTGATTTGGAAGATTTAAAGCATGCCGATAAATTGCACTTGCATGCACGGCGTCTGGTTTTGCCGCACCCGTCCGGAAAAGGTAATATTGAAATAGAAGCGCCGCTGCCGCTGCATATGGTGGAGACCTTCGAATATTTCGGCTTTGATGAAAATGTAGCAGCGGAAATGGAACTGGCCCATGACAATCTTTGATCTGTTGTTTGCATGGAAACTCAAGATGCTGAAATGGGCGCTCTACGCCTTTATTTTTACAATGATTGTGGTGATCATTATTTTGAAAACGCTGAATTTTTCAATTACACATTCTTTTATTGAAGATGGGATATATAGCTATAGCGGCTGGGAAGTTGATCTTGGCGATGAAAGCCATATAGGGTGGCTGAACGGCCCCAGTTTTGATGCGGATAATGTGACTTTTACAAAGCCAGTTGCTGCGAAAGTCAGTGGGCTGGAAATCCCGATTTATAAAATCATATCCATATGGGGTGGCTTTGAAAGAGATGCCGATTTTGAAATTACAGGCAAGCAACTCGAAATCGATAATTTCCTTTTTAAAGATGTCAGGCTGATCAGTCGCGTTCAGGATTATGAAACGATTAATCTGTATGTCAGTGCTGACAGTGGTCAGCTGAATACCGGCATGGGTGATCCTGATATCAGTCAACTGCTGAATAATGTTTTACCGGCAGGAAATAACAGCGATGAATTGGAATGTTTGTCAGCGCCGCTTGTTATCGAGGGCAATATCTTGAAATCAGATCAAACGGTTATGGAGACTGGATCAGCTTATCTGTTATGGCAGGGGCAGGTCGATTTCGGCACAGAAATACTGGATATCAAAATCACACCGACGGCGAAAAAGAAGATGTCAGGCGTGACAGCCGCCCCCGTTTATGTGACAGGCAGTTTTTCCGAACCTGTCTTTACCGTCAGGCCCGATGACATTTTGAAACGCATGCGCATGCTGATGAACGGGAAAGCCGAGGATCAAAAACCGAAGATAGAATGTAATGAAGAAATTTTATAAAAAAGCGACGGCAAAATTCGACAACGGGCGTTTTGTGATTTGTCTGGATGATAAGCCGATTAAAACCCCGGCAGGGCATTTGATGGCCATTCGTCAGACTGGTCTAGCCGATGTTGTGATACGGGAATGGGACGATCAGGAAGATGTCATTAACCCCAAGACAATGCCGATCACACAATTGCTGAACGTTAAAATTGATAAGGCGCAAGATATGGTTGTGCGCAAACCATTGGAGGATGCGTTGCTGGAATATATCAACAGCGATCTGATTTGTTATTTTGCCGAGGGGCCTGACAGTCTGGTTGCCGCACAAAGACAGCATTGGTCGCCGTTACAGCAGATATTTAAGGAAGAAAGCGGTATCACCTTAAGAACAACCAGCGGCATTAACTTCGTAGAACAAGATCCCGAGCTTGAAAAACAGGGACGCGCCTTTGTTGAAAGCCTTGATGCTGCGCACTTCGCCGCCTTTCAATCTGTTGTCGGCCCGCTGGGCTCGTTCTTTATCGCCAAAGCTTTTGTCGAAAAACATATCACAGCCGATGAGGCTTATAATGCAGCATTGGTAGATGAAGTTTTTCAGATGGATATTTGGGGCGCTGACCCTGAAGCAGAAAAAAAACACGCGGCGCTACGCAAGGAATTATCTGACGTTGAGCGTTTCCTGCAACTGATTTCAGAAAACTGACTTGCCAAAAATTTAAAACGCAGTCATAATCCTTAGATCGAAAACAAGAGAAAGGAGCACTTCGATGATTATTACATATCTTAAAAATGCTCCGGGCGCAGTTCTTTGATGATAAAGCCCGGGTTTAAAAACGCAAACATCCGGGCGTCAAATTTATTTTTTCAGCAAAATAAAATACCTCGGGTGGTTGCCGACTGAAAGGTCAGCAAAAGTCGCAGACAAATCTATGACTCCATGCTGATGTGGAAAACACATATCGATGGTGAATTAAATGGAAGACATACAAAATAAAGTAAGCCGCATGAACTTTAAAAGTTTGATGCGTTTCAGTTTCAAATACTGGAAAAGAAAAAAATATATGCTTGTGACAGCCAGCTTTTTTATGCTTTTGGCGGTTGCGGCGGATATTATCTATCCGATCTATTCGGGGCGTTTGATTGACGCCTTGGCCTTGGGGCTAGATGATCCTCAAACTTATGCCGAGCCTGCACTCTATGCCTTTCTGGGTATGGCGGCAATGGGGCTGTTGCAGCGCCTGTCCAAGATTACAGGTGTTTGGTTTTGGGCGCGACAGCTGGCAAGCATATTGCCTGAAATCGTAAAAGATGCCCATTACAAGGTGCAGCGGTTCACAACACGCTGGCATACGAACAGTTTTGCCGGTGCCACAACGCGTAAAATCACACGCGGCATGTGGGGGTTCGATCAGTTTGGCGATCTTTTGTACATGAATATGATCCCGACGGCGCTGGTGCTGAGTGGTATTACGATCAGTCAGTTGATCCACGATTTTACAGTTGGGATGAGCTTTGTAATTGGTCTGGTGGTCTATATCACGATCAGCGCATTGCTGTCATTGAAATATCTGTCGCCTGCAAACCGGATTTGGGTTGCGGAAGATTCAAAGCTCAGCGGTACGATCGCGGATAATATTACATGTAACTCGGTTGTTAAAAACTTTGGCTCTGAAGCACGTGAAGACATGCGCCTGTCAGATAAGCTGGGTATTTGGTACAAAAAGCTTTACACGAACTGGATGCGTTATGTGACAGGTGACTTTATCCAGACGATGGTCTTGTACGTAATGCTGCAAACCTTGATCGGTCTTGCGGTCTGGAAATGGTATATCGGTGAATTCACCCCCGGTGAAGTTAGCTATACGATGACCAGTGCCTTTATCGTTATGGGCTACGTCCGTGATATCGGCTCGCACATCCGCCAGATGCAGCGCGCATTGAATGACATGGAAGATGTTATTCATTTTAACGAGGCTGAACTGGATATCTCGGATAAAGCCGATGCAAAACCTTTGCAGGTTACAGAAGGAAAGGTCGAATATAAAAATGTGACTTTCCGCTATGATAATCAAAAGGATCCGACCTATGAAGATTTTAACGTTGCAATTAAATCGGGCGAAAAAGTCGGCCTGGTCGGTGAATCGGGTAGTGGTAAATCGACGTTCGTGAAACTGTTACAGCGTCTATATGATCTGGATAAAGGGCAAATCATCATCGATGGACAGGACATTTCCAATGTCACGCTGGAGAGCTTGCGCCAGTCTATTTCGATGGTTCCGCAGGAGCCGATTTTGTTCCATAGATCCTTGCGCGAGAATATTGCCTACGGAAATCCGGATGTAACCGATGATGAATTGATCCATGCCGCCATAAAAGCACATGCCCATGAATTCATCAGTAAACTGCCGGAAGGTTATGACACGATGGTCGGTGAGCGCGGCATCAAGCTGTCTGGCGGGGAACGCCAGCGCGTTGCGATTGCCCGTGCAATATTGGCGGACAAGCCGATCCTGATCATGGACGAGGCAACATCTTCTTTGGATTCCTTGTCCGAAAACCTGATTCAGGAGGCCATGGAAAACCTGACCGAAGGGCGCACAACAATCATGATTGCCCACCGCCTTTCAACAATCAAATCCGTTGACCGGATTTTGGTTTTTGATAACGGGCGCATTGTTGAACAGGGAACGCACAACGAGCTGGTCGTAAAAGACGGCGGACAGTATCGGGCCTTGTTTGAAATGCAAAGCTTCGGTATGGAAAAGTAGTATTAGGTAAATTAATATTATTGACACCCTTTATGTAATGTCTTACATATAGGGTGTCTTTCTATAGTGTAAAAGGAATAAATATGAAACTCCGCAAAGCTCTGGGTAATGGCACAATCAGTGGTCTGGATGCAGGCGTAAAAATAGCATATGGCGCAGCAGCTGTATGTGCGCTGGGTTTACCGATAACAGGCGCCTATCTGGGTGCAACATTGCTTGGTGCGCAGCTTGTCTCGCTGTTCGGTGCGGGCCTTGCCGGGACAATGGGTGGAAGCTTCATATCGGTTGCAGGCGCAGTTGCGGGCGGTTTTGCAGGTTTACTTGGCGGGATTATGGCGGCCATTCCAGCAGTGCCAGCAGCTTTCTATACATTCTTAGGCGCAAGCACCTTAACAGGAACCATATTGGGTGGCACAGTTGGCGCAACAGGCAAGGCCGTTGGCGCGGTATCGTCCGCTAGACCTAAAATTGGAAAATCTAAAAAGAAAACAGCCGAAGGTCCTGCAAAAGGAAATGAAAAATCACCTGTAGGTGATAAGGCTGTAAAAGAAACGTTTAAAGATGCCAAGAAGGCCGGACCTGTGGCAAAACAAAAGAAGAAACCGACACCCAAGAAGTCAGAAATAACAGCAAAGAGGTAAGAAAATGGGCGCTTTTCCTTTAACGAAATCAAAATCAATGGGTGATGTTGTTGCCAAGACCGTTTGGTTTACCATGGGATCAGCACTTGTTCTCGGGACCAGCATTGCTGCAACAGCTGTTGCAGGCACAGTCATGGCGGCCGGTGCTGTTTCAGGTACATTTGCATCAATTGCTGCCGGTGCAGGCGGCATGGCGGCAGGGGCAGTTCTTGGGGCTCCTCTGGGATTGGCGGTTGTTGCGGGCGGTATGCTTTCTTATGGCGCTTTAAAGATGGGTTTAAAAACTACGGGTGCCATGATCGATGGTACAGCACGAAAAATCACAAATTGGAAACAGCGCAGAGCCGAGGCGAAAAACAAAACAGTTGAGGTGCCAGCCACTGTTCCTGAAAAAACAGTTGAAGCTAAGAAGGCTCCGAAAAAGGCAACAGCCGAATTTAAAAAGATGAAGGCGCCTAAAGCCAAGATGCCAGTAAATAAAAAGACCAAAAAGACAGCTTCGCCAAAGGTGGCAGCTTAAAGTCTTGCACTTTCAGATAATAAAAAAGCGGCCATCTGGCCGCTTTTTTGCTTATTGTCCCTGCGCCAGAGAGTAACCGCGCTGATCCCCGAAATGATAGAGGTTTTCGGTTTTAACAAAATCAAAGCCTGCACCCTGAACGGCTTGAATTTGCTGAATAATATGATCGTGCGTGATATTATCACCTGTGGCTGTAAAACGGCAGCACCAGTGATCCGATTCGCAGACAGGGTTTACCGAACCCGGCCACATCATAAGGCCTTTTGTTGAAATCACTTCCAGCTTCAGGCCTTCAACAGCTGTTTTCGACAGGGCGTCGCCCAGCTTGTTTGCATCTGCGCTTTCATTCCAATTTACAAAAATATCGACGCCGACTAGTTTTCTGTCAGCGGCCTTCGGCAGGCTTATTTTGGGAAGTTCGATTTTTTTGGAGGCTTTGCCGTATGAAACAGGTTTGAATTTTTCAGGCTTTTCACCTAAACGCTCCATCAGGGCTTTGGCAAAGTCCTGCGTGCCAACTTTGTGTTTACTGGTTTCTTCTTTATAGATGTCACCGGTATGTACGCCATCTTCGATTGTTTTCAGCCATGCGTTGTGAATTTTTTCGGCAACCTGACCCTGACCGATATGTTGCAGCATCAAAATTGCCCCATGAATTAGACCGGATGGATTGGCGATACCTTGGCCTGCAATGTCAGGGGCTGACCCGTGAATAGCTTCGAACATGGCCCCATGTTCACCGATATTGGATGAACCGCCAAGGCCGACTGACCCGGAAACCTCGGCCGCGATATCCGAAATAATATCGCCATACAGATTTTCGGTCACTACAACGTCAAAGACTTCAGGGCGTGATGCAATACGCGCTGCGCCGATATCGACAATCCAGTGATCTGTTTCCAGATCGGGATAATCTTTTGCAACACGGTCAAATGTGCGGTGGAAAAGGCCATCAGCCATTTTCATGATATTGTCTTTTGATATGCAACTGACCTTTTTACGGCCTGCGCTGCGTGCATATTCGAATGCGTAGCGAATAATTTTTTCAGACCCTGTTTCGCTGATCAGCTTTAAACATTGATATACGTTGGCTGTTTGACGGTGTTCGATACCTGCATAAAGGTCTTCTTCATTCTCACGAAAGATCACCATATCCATATTGGGCTGAGTCGTTTTTACAAACGGGTGATAGGATACGCAGGGGCGAACGTTTGCAAACATGCGCATTGTCTTACGCACGGTCACGTTCAGGCTTTTGAATCCACCGCCTTGCGGGGTTGTGATGGGCGCCTTTAGGAAGGCATCTGTGCGAAACAAGGAATCCCAAGCGCTATCATCAATGCCGTTCATCACGCCTTTTTTGAACATTTCTTCGCCAATGGTAATGGTCTCAATATCGAATTCAGCGCCAGCGGCATCCAGAATTTCAAGTGTTGGCGTCATGATTTCAGGGCCGATACCATCACCGTATGCAACTGTAATTGGCATTTTTTTGCTCATTTTATCCTCTTGTTTCAGGTTACTCTGTTTTCATGATAGACGGGGGTGCCGTCGGTCTTTGTCGCGCGATTAGCTAATAGTAATAAGATCGTACCCAGAATCGCCGACAGGGTCGATCCGACCAGAACGCCCAGGCGGACTTCGCGCTCTAGCTCGGCACTGGTAAAGGCAAGGGTTCCGATAAATAAACTCATGGTAAAGCCGATACCGCATAATGCAGCCAACCCGTATATATGCTGCCACGTTACGGAATCCGGTTTGCGGGCAATACCTGTTTTATTAGAAAGCCAGATCGTGCCGAAAATGCCAAGCTGCTTACCGACGAATAGACCCAGAATAATTCCAAGAGTTACGGGTTCAAGCAGGATATCAAATGACATGCCGCGAAATGACACACCCGCGTTGGCAAAAGCAAATATAGGCAGAATTAAAAAGACAACCCATGGGTGGAGGGCGTGCTCCAGACTTTCACCCATTGAATAACCTTCGGGTGATGTCCTCTTAAGCGGTATAAAAAATGCTGTGACTACACCTGCAAGGGTGGCGTGAATTCCTGACTTTAATACAGCCAGCCACAATATGATGCCGACAATGATAAACAGTGTGGGTTTGTGTGTACCGCTTCGGTTTAGAACGAGAAGCACGACTATGCATATTGCGGCAATAATCAGTGCAATAAGCGTGAGGTCACTGGTGTAAAATAGCGCGATAATTACCACAGCGCCGATATCATCCATGACCGCAATGGCTGTCAGCAGAATCTTAAGCGCGACAGGCGCGCGCGAGCCCAGCAGCGCCAGAATACCAAGCGCAAATGCAATATCAGTTGCTGAGGGGATTGCCCAACCGTGGACAAAGGTCTCGTTTTCATGCGTGACAGCATAATATATCAAGGCCGGCACTGCCATACCACCGACCGCAGCAATCGCTGGCAGCAGGGCTGTTTCTTTGGTTGAAAGCTCGCCGCGGATAAATTCGCGTTTGACTTCCAGCCCGACAAGGAAAAAGAACAGTGCCATCAGGCCATCGTTGATCCAATAGAGTAGGGGCTTTGAGAGCCCGACATCCCCGTACAAAACTGAGAATTTCGTGTAAAGAATTTTATTATAGAGATCATCAAGCCCGGAGTTTGCAAAAACCAGTGCCAGAATCGTGAAAATGACCAGCAGGATCCCGCCTGCGGCTTCCAATTGGAAGAAACGCTTAAGGGCATAACTGACATATTGCGGGCTGAGTTTTTTCACTGTTAAACTTTCTTGTTCCTTTGTAGACTTATAAGCCTTAGATAATAAAATATCGAAGATCGACATCTTTGCAAACGAAAAGAGGATAAAAATGCTCCCTCAGGAAATCATAAGAAAAAAAAGGGACGGAAAAAAGCTTTCGGATCAGGAAATTAAACAGTTTATTGGCGGTGTGCCTGATCAAAGCGTCAGCGAGGGGCAGGTCGCATCTTTTTGTATGGCAACATTATTGAATGGCATGGAAATGGACGAGCGTGTTGCGCTGACATCGGCCATGGCATCTTCGGGAACAGTTTTGGAATGGGAATCATTGGATTTGCCAGGGCCTGTTCTGGATAAACATTCAACAGGCGGTATTGGCGACAAGGTCAGTTTAATGCTGGCGCCCATTATTGCGGCTTGCGGCGGGTTTAACCCGATGCTGTCGGGCCGTGGTTTGGGCCATACGGGCGGTACGCTCGATAAAATGGATTCAATCCCGGGTTATGTTTCGCAGCCTGATCTGGAATTATTTCGCAAAACAGTGAAAGAGGCTGGTTGTGCCGTTATCGGCGCAACAAAAGATTTGGCACCTGCGGATCGTATTATCTATTCTATTCGTGATGTGACAGCAACGGTTGAATCGATCGATCTGATTACGGCCTCGATTTTGTCGAAGAAATTGGCGGCGGGCCTTGATGCCTTGGTTATGGATGTTAAGTTTGGCACGGGCGCATTTATGCAGGATTATCAGGATGCTAAGGCCTTGGCCGAAAGCATTGTTTCTGTTGCAAATGGTGCGGGTATGCCGATCGTCGGGTTGATGACAGATATGAATCAGGTACTGGGCACGACGGCAGGGAATGCTGTTGAGGTTCAGGAGGCTGTTGAATTCCTGCGCGGTGATAATATTGATCCGCGCCTGTATGAAGTGACGGTGTCATTGTGCGAGGAGCTGCTGGTCATGGGCAAGCTTGCCGACAGCAATGATCAAGCGCGCCAGAAAATCGAAACATGCCTGCAAAACGGGCAGGCTGCAGAACAGTTTCAAAAGATGGTTACTATTTTGGGCGGACCTAAGGATTTTGTTGATAAGTCAAATACATACCTGCAAGGTGCTAATGTGAAACATGAGGTGTTTGCAAGTCATGAAGGTTATATTTCTGCTATGGATGCGCGCGCAATCGGTATCGGTATTGTCGAGATGGGCGGCGGTCGCAAAAAGCCAAGCGATACAATTGACCATTCAGTCGGTCTGACGCATTGTGCGCAAATTGGCGACAAAGTTGGCCCTAAAGAAAAGCCGCTCGCGGTCATACATGCCAAAACAAAAGAGGATGCCATGAAAATGGGGCAGACATTAAATGATATCGTTGAGGTCAGCGGCCAAAAACCTGAACTATCGGATGCCGTCACAGAAAGGGTCGCCGTATGAGCACATATTCGGATCATGAACTGAAAGCATTTTATGAAGACTGTTTGACGGCGCGGAAAAAATCTTATTCCCCTTATTCGAAATATCCGGTCGGTTGTGTGCTGTTGGATGACAAGGGTCAAAAACATCTGGGCTGCAATATTGAAACAGCCCATTACAAAAGCAATTGCGCCGAAGCGACGGCCATAGGGCACATGATAATGGCAGGGGGTAGCAAGATAAAAGACATCTTTGTTATCGGATCGTCTGGCGAGGAATTATGCTCGCCCTGTGGAGATTGCCGACAGCGCATTCGTGAATTCGCAAATGATGGTATCGGCATATATTGTTTTTCCGAAAGTGGTACGCTTTTAAGACGTTATAGCATGGAAGAGCTTTTACCCGGATCATTTGGCCCTGAAAACCTTTCTGAAAAAAGATCATGAGTCCATTATATCCCGGCAATATTCGTCATAACGATCTTATGGCGATTGGCACAATTCTTCTATGCTACTTTATCTTTTCTGTTGCAGATGCTTCGATCAAATATGTGTCGCCACATTTTGAGACTGTCGTCATTCTGTTTTGGGATGCGTTTTTTAGCGTTGTATGTATGGGGATATATGTTTCTTTTAAGGGGGGGGTGAAAACTTTAAAAACGAACAAATTGAAGTATCATGTCTTTAAATCCATTGTTGGGATCGCAATTGGCCTTGTCGTTATTTATGCCTTGCGTAATACGACCTTGTCTGAATATTACCTGATGGTGTTCACCACGCCAATTTGGGTCGTCTTATTTGCCAGACTTATGATGAAAGAAAAGCTGACCCCCTTTAGAACAGCGGTTATATTGTCCGGGTTTGGCGTTATTCTTTATGTGTTTATGCCGCAAGGTCGCCTCGTGATTGATATGGGGATGCTGGCGGCTTTGTTAGTTGCTTTGCTTGCGGGCTTTATAATGATCTTTGTTCGTCAATATCTTAAAGGCGAACCACCTGCCTTGCTGGGTGGTTTCAATGCGCTCGCCATCGTCTTAATACTAGCGGTTGTTGCAATCCCAAAAACGACAAGCGAGATTTTATGGGCGATGCCTTATCTCGCATTGGTTGGTATATGCATTTTCTCATCCAATATTTTGCTCGCCAAAGCTTTTCATATGGTCAGTCTGTCGGCTATTTTGGCACCTTTCCATTACTCGCAGATGATCTACGGTGTTCTAATGGGATATTTCCTGTTTGCAGAAATACCTACATCGCGTACAATTATCGGGTCGCTAGCGCTGGTGTTCATCGGCCTTGCCTTGTTCTGGTATGATTATAACAATAATAAAAATTTAAAGAGATATGCCTGAAAAAATTCAGAATTTACGTGCCGCCCTTTTTGCCCTGATTGGCTTTGCCCTTTTCTCGGTCAACGATGCAATTATAAAGCTTTTGGCGCAAAACTATAGCATTTCACAGACATTATTCTGGACATCCTTTTTCGTGTGCATCGTTTTGGTTGTTTACGCCTTTGTTTCAGGTAAAAAAGATGATTTGAAAACAACCCAAAAAGGGTGGCATCTTCTGCGCGGGCTTTTGATGGCGTTGATGATATTCTGTAATATATACGCCTTGATCCGTCTGCAGATTACCGACTTTTATGCAATTGTTTTCACATCCCCGATGGTTGTTAGTTTGCTGGCTTGGCTATTTTTGAAAGACAAATTAAAAAAGCGCCAGATTTCGACAATCCTCGCAGGCTTTCTTGCCATTCTTTATATCTGTCGCCCAAGCGGCGGGCTGTTTAACGATGGGGCATTGGTTGCGCTGGTTGGTGTTTTCTTTTTTGCCTTTGCCACGCTTTTGGTCAGAAGCAAACTTCGTTCTGAAGCGCCCTTGATGGTGAGCATGAACGGACCTGCCGTAACGGCGATAATTGCACTGCCATTGATGGCGGCCTTCGGTTATGGCTGGCCTGTAGATTTATTTGATTGGGCCCTTTTTGCAGGCGCAGGTATTGCGGCTGCTTTCGGCGGAATTTTCTTTTCGTTAGGCTTTCAGTATGCCAGCTCGGCAGCTGTTGTCGCACCTTTCCACTATACGCAGATGATCTGGGGCGCTGTTTTGGGATATATGGTCTTTGGCGAGGTTCCGTCCCAAGACGTTGTGCTAGGGTCTATTGTGTTGGCTGCGTTGGGTGTGTACCTGATCTATATCGAGGCGCGTCTGCGCAAGCACACACAAATCGAAAACGAAAATATGATGCAGCACGGAACAGTTTAATCCTGCGGCTGACCCTCTATTTCACGCCACTTGGGATCATATAATTCCAGTTGATCCCCAATTGATAAAATATCCTCGATCTCTTTTTTCAGGGCGTAAAGGCTTTCTTTTGATGTTGCCGGCACGGTGATGTCTGCGGGTTCAAAATGGTTTTCGTTACTGCTGATCATGATTAAAAATTTATCCTGATAGAATGCAGCCGTCAGCTTTTGCCCGGCATAATGGATGGCCAGATCGTTAAGCTTTTCAACTGTCGCAGGGTGAACAAGATATCGGGCTTCTACCTGATCGTTGGTATAGACGTCGTATTTGCCCTCGAAGACAGGGTCAACCAGATTAGCACGTTTTAATTTAAACGATTTTTCTTTAAACCATTCCATCATTGATGACGTGTTCTGATCGATAACAGTATGACCGTAGAATTTGCGCCCGGGGTTTTCAAACAGAATAGCAAGCCCTTTAAAAACAGAATGGTAATATGTTCTGTTTTTATTACGCCTTTTAACGGCCAGATCAATTTCTGAAAACATTATTTTCGTATTTTTATAGAGGCCTTCAAAATAATCCTCCGAAGTATAGCGGTCATATTCAGGCAGGATTTTTGATAATAATAGCAGTCTTTCAGGGATTTTGCCTTTGATGTCATATTTGAAATTACCAAAGCTTTTGACGATCTTCGGCATAAAGGTTTTTTTATAAATCTTTCGATACTGGTGCTTTGGCATATTCACCCAGGCCCACAGTATACCTAGGAACACTACAGTTAACCCGAAACCGCCGTCCTCGCCCGATCGTTGCATATTCAGCAAAAGCCAGTCGAACCATCCTAGAAACGGGGTAACAATAGGTATAATGACAGCCGCGCATTTCTTGCGAAAGTTATAGCTTTTCAGCTTTTCTTCACGCACGCTTTCAACAAAAACAAATTCTTGTTCAGCAATTGTAATTGTATTGTCATCATTTTCCTGACGTAGATCATGGATTACGCCGGGTTCTTTTATGTCGGGGGTTAAATCAGACATTGTCCATATTTTGGATGGCCTGCAGGCCGGTTTTCAGGTAATTCCAACCGGTCATGACGGTCAAAACCATAGCGACCAATAAGCCGAAATGTCCGATTTCATTTGCAAAAGGGATCACTTCATTTCCATACTCGCCGGCAATCAGGAATGAAATAACGACCAACTGTACGGTTGTTTTCCATTTGGCGAGCTTGCTGACAGGTACCTTTATGTTGTAAGGCCCCAAAAATTCGCGCAGTCCCGCAATCAGAATTTCACGCACCAGTATGATCAGGGCCGGAATAATCCACAGGCCTTCGAGACGGTCAAAGGCCACCAGTAAAAACAATGTAACAGTCACAATCAGTTTGTCGGCAATCGGATCCAGAAACTTACCAAATGCGGAGACCTGATTCAGCGAGCGGGCGAAGTACCCGTCAAAGAAGTCCGTAATGGCCGCCAGCACGAACAAACCGACTGCAGTCCAGGCCGCCCATGCACCCGGGAAATAAAACAGCGCAACAATAAACGGAATGATGATGATGCGGAATAAGGTCAGAAGATTGGCTGTATTCGTAATCATGATATGCTCTTAAAAAAACTGTCGTGATGACAGCTTAGCATTACTCGTGAAAGCTGTCATAGATTATTTTTGCTGTTTTTTCAGATATGCCTTCCACCTGCATTAAATCAGCGATGCCGGCGCTTTTGATGCTGCGCACAGACCCGAAATGCGCCAACAGGGCTTTTTTTCGCGTGGGGCCGACGCCTGATACCTCGTCCAATTCGGATTTGATGGTTTCCTTTTTGCGGCGGATACGGTGCGATCCGATGGCAAAACGGTGGGCCTCGTCACGTAGGCGCTGCATGAAATACATGACAGGGTCATTCATCGGCAAGGTAAACATCTTGCGCCCATGCATAAAAAACTTTTCACGGCCGGCATTGCGATCGGGCCCTTTGGCAATCGCCAGCAATGGGACGTCAGGCAGCCCCAGTTCTGCCATCACTTGGCGCGCAGCATTCAATTGCCCCAATCCACCGTCAATAATGACCAGATCGGGCCAAGTGCCTTTTTCACGTGTCGGGTCTTCTTTCAGGGCACGGCCGAACCGCCGTGTAAAGACTTCGCGCATCATGCCGTAATCATCGCCCATAACCTTTTCGTCTTTGATATTGAATTTCCTGTAATGGTTTTTGGCGAAGCCTTCTGTCGTGGCAACCACCATCGCGCCAACAGCATGTGCCCCCTGAATGTGCGAGTTATCGTAAATTTCAATACGCTCGGGCGTATCTTCAAGGTCAAAGGTTTCGGCGGCCTGTTCGAATATCTTCGTTTGGGCCATCGTTGTACCCATTTTACGCTTTAGGGCTTGGCGTGCATTTTCCTCGACATAAGACATAAGCGCCTTTTTAGCCCCTCTGACAGGGATGTGGATTTTTACCTCATGCTCCATTTTACGGCCAAGCGCATCTTCGATCAGGCTTTTATCTGGGATTTTTAAATTCAGATATATATGTTTCGGGGCCGGTTTATTGGTGTAAAATTGCGCCACAAATGAAGACAGCACTTTGTCGATATCTTCTCCCTTTTCGTGTCTGGGGTAATAGGCACGGTTCCCAAAGCTTTGGCCCGCACGGTAGAAAAAGACCTGAACACAGCTGTTTCCGCCTTCTGAATGGATCGCAATGGCATCTGCATTTCCGACGGCCCCCATGGGGGTATTTTGTTCGCTTTGTACGCTGCTGAGGGCGCGGATGCGGTCACGGTAGACGGCAGCCGTTTCATAATCCATTTTTTTGCTGGCAGCCTCCATTTTCTTGGCAAAATCTTTTTGAATTTCGTGGCTTTTGCCGGACAGGAACCGTAACGCCTGATCGACTTGTTCGCTATATTCATCTTTGCTGACATAGCCGACACAGGGTGCCGTACAGCGTTTTATCTGATATTGCAGGCAGGGGCGGGTACGTGATGCAAAAATATGATCTGAACAATTGCGCAGCATAAAGGCCTTTTGCAAGATGGCAAGTGTGCGGTTAACCGCACCGACTGACGCAAAGGGCCCAAAAAACTTTATCCCCTTTTTTTGTTTACCGCGATGCTTTTCGATCTGCGGATAATCATGATCTGTCGTAACCATGATATAGGGAAAGCTTTTATCATCACGCAGCAGGATATTGTAACGCGGTTTCAGTTTTTTAATTAATTCGGCTTCCAATAAAAGCGCTTCAGCCTCGGTATGGGTATAGATAAAGGCCATATTGACGGTTTGAAAGATCATGCGCTGGATGCGAACCGAATGTTTTTCAGGCTTGGTATAGGCCACAACACGTTTTTTCAGGTTTTTGGCTTTCCCAACGTACAAAACATCCCCGTTTTTATCCAGCATGCGATAAACACCTGCCGTGTTCGGCAGGGTTTTGACAAAGCCTGAAATGACATCGGCGCCGCTTTTTTGATCTGTGCTCATTATTTTAATATGGCGTGTTTTACAGTGTTTTTAAAGGTTATTGATAAAGGGCCAGTTTTTTATTGTGCTTTTGCTTGTCACGTATTAAAACATTATGGTCTTGATGACCGATGGCCCCTTGGCGGAATTGGTAGACGCACACGACTTAAAATCGTGAGTCCTTGAGACGTCCCGGTTCAAGTCCGGGAGGGGCCACCACCTTTCTTTATCTTCTATTTATTCGGAACTTCCGCAATCTATGCATGTTTGTATACTGTATGGAATTATAGGAGTTTAAAATGGATATCTACGAACGCATTAAAATTGATCATGATCTTCAGCGCGAGATGATGGATAAAATCATGGAAACACATGGCGATAGCGATGAACGTCGCCGCCTGTTTTCAGAATTTAAGCTGGAAGCTGACAGTCACGCGAACGCTGAGGAGCAGACCTTTTATGCTGATTTGATCGACCACCATGACAGTCAGGAGCAAACCCGCCACAGTGTTGCAGAACATAAGGAAACATGCGATTTGCTGGACGAGCTGGATGAAATGGATATGTCGAGCGCCGGCTGGATCAAGAAATTTGAAACTTTGAAGCATGATTTAACCCACCACATTGACGAAGAGGAAGAAGACGTTTTCCCAATGGCTAAAAAGTTAATCTCGGGCAAAGAAGCCGAAGAGATGGCGAAAGAGTTCGAGAAACGCAAAGCCATCGAGCAAAAAGATATGTGCGGAAAATCCCATGTGCGTAAAGTCGCATAAAATATAAGGAGATAACGATGTCTAAAGATAAAAAGCATTTACACGCAGACCATAAGTTCACCGAAGAAGATGTCGACGAGGCTGTGGAAGAAAGCTTTCCCGCCAGTGATTCTCCAGCATGGAATCCCGGAACAACGGGTGAAATTGACAAGGAAACACTTAAAGACAGAAAGAAGTCTGAGAAAAAGTAATTTGTTTACCATATTTTAAGGCTTGCCCGCTATCCTATTAATAAATAATGGGGGGCGTTATGGCCAAAAATTGGTGGGAAAGTTTTGCTGAATATGTTGGATTGATTAGTCCGATTGACCCAGAGAATTTTAAGTCTAATCACGAATATGCGCATACAAAGACTTTTAACTATCGTAACGCAAGTCTGTTGTCTCTTGAGGAAAAAGACTATCTTGAGGTTACATATCGCGCCGTACGTGATGAAGTAGATCCGAAACTATGGCGCGTACAGCTTGTCATTTTGAACCCCGCGACAGGGTCTTTTTATATTTCTTCGGAAAAACCGACATTATCAGAGCGCCCTTTCGTAGGTGACTTGCTACATGAAGAAACTTGCTCAGAAGCCATGTCTTATAAACACATGTTAAATCATATGAAATTTCTGGAAGAGGATCTGCGCCGAAAAGCAGGTTTCTCAGAGCTGGACACAGCCAGAAAATTGCATCTTAATCAAAGCAATACCATCGATTTAAGCGTGAATCATTATCATGCTGTTGCTTTGCAAGATGGATTTCTTGTTAACAACGGAAAATATGATCACAAATCAAATCACGATGGATTATCTGAACAGGGCGGTGTCTATCAACTGGAGGACTTCAGCAAAACGGGTCAGGTTACAAAACGACTGGCATATACTGGTTTTTCACCGGAAAAAATCGGCCACTTCAACAATTGTGAAGAAAATATTGCAAACCTCTATGAAGAATTAGACGATGGCTTTGTCAATTTCAACGGATATATTGTTAGGGAAGATTGGTTTCAAAACTTACAAAAGAAATATAAGGCTGTTCAGGAAATACGCGCGACAAAATACGGCTTTTTTAAAGGGGGATTGAAAAAACGACATATCGCAGATGCGATTATAGCTTTAAAAGATTTTACTATTATTGCGGCCAAAGGTGCGCTTGAAGGTAGCCCAAGGAATGTTTTGAAACATTACGAAGCTATGAAAGAAAAATACGGTGACTACGAATTCTTGGATAAAGCGCAATTCGTCGGGCAAGATGATCTGGCAATCTATAAAGACAGAGCTGAGCTGAAGGTTCAGGAAGACGATAAAAACCTTGCAAAGCTTGACGAGATTGAGCTAGGTTTTGCCGCCTTCAAAGAGGGTGTAGGAGAAAAAAATGCCGAGCGTCAGAAGCTGATCGATAGTGTATACGTGCACGACAATTACATGGTATTTAAGACGGATCTTGAGGAGATTAAAGCGCAAAAGCAGGCCATTGAAACGCTTGAAGAAGAGATTGCCGACGGTAAATATAAAACCACAGCATTAAAAAATGCGCGTGATCGTCTTTCGGAGCAAAAAGATACCCTCGCGACCTTTGTGGAAAGTGCTGCCAATAAAGCTTTGCAGGATGAACAGGTCTTTCCGATCGTAGCAGAGCATTACATGCACCTAAAGAAGAATGAGCGAACATCATTTAGCGATGGCTTTGATGAGCGTGTCGATTACTTCGTTGATTATTTCCAGAAAGAACATGAACGTTATGCGCGAAAAGTTGAAAGTTTCTGGCTGCCCGTTGAATACGAAGAGAAACTTGAGGCGTTAGATGTCATCGTGCAAAGACTACCGGCTTTTGCTCCGGAATATTTGAACGAGGATGATAAAAATCGTCATCACCACCTAAAGGCGGATATACAAGACTTTAGAGAAGAAATAATGGCGGAAGGAGAGAATAGAATCCCTGAAGCTATAGTTGATCAATTGGATCAAAAAAGCCGAGATGCGGAAAAAGAACAGCAGCGCGCAATTCAAAAACAAAAAGCCGAACGCGAAGATCGCGAGCGTGCAAATTTAGAACACAAAATTCAAACGCATGAAAATAGGCATTTTGAGCAATTGTCATCACAAGCTGGATTTACAGGTTCAGCTCAGGGGGGCGCAGGAGGATCAGGCGGAAATTCTGAAGCCTCGTCGAATTCTGTTTCCAATACCAATGTTAATAAAAATTCAAATAGCATTTGTGCGCCTTCTACAAGTTCTACTATGGGATTGATGGGTAGCAGCTTTGAAAAAGCTCTCTTCAATAAAACCAAGTATTACAATGAATGCATCGAAAAAGAGATATATGAAGAGCGCAAAAGCATAAAAAAGATTTTTAACAATCATATAAAGATTGAGAACAAAACATCATTTCAGAAGTATAGAACTCCCAAACCGAATTAAGATCAAATTTTACCTTGGCAGCTCAAAATATGTGGCTATACTTTTCCTATGTCAAAACGTACGTTTGTCATCGGGGATGTTCACGGGGAATTGCAGGCCTTAAAGGCGCTGGTCAAATCGATGTGCCTTGCCCCGCACGACGAGCTGATCTTTCTGGGCGATATTGTTGATAAGGGGCCGCAGACACGCGATACCATTGATTATCTGATTGACCTGTCATCACAATACAAATGTACATTTATCAAAGGCAATCACGAAGAAATGATGCTGGCGGCGCTGGCAGATGATGCAACCCGTATGAAAGATATATGGCTGACATTCGGCGGTCGGCCAACGCTGGAATCATACGATGTGAATACGATCGATGATCTGAAAAAGACAATGCCGAAAAGCCATCTGGAATTTTTGGACAAAATGATTGATGCGCATATTACAAAAGATCATGTTTTCGTACATGCGGCATGGGATACGAAAAAGCCGCTGGATAAACAGGAGCGTCGTACGCTGCGCTATCAATTTATGAATGCCAGCCAGCCGGACAAGACATTTAAAAAGCAGATTATTTGCGGGCATTCGTCAATTGTCGGGGGTAAGCCGGCCAAAAAACAGAATATCCTTTGCATTGATACAGTTGAATATGGCTGGTTAACGGCTTATGAAGTCAATTTGAAATATTTCCTGCAGGCCAGTCGCGATTGTCAAACGCGCACACTGAAAAGACCGGAAAAATTTGACCAGAAACGCCACGTGCCAGAGCAGTTTCGTATTTAGCAAAGCTTTTTAATTATTTCAGCGGCGTCATTATAGGCTTGTTGCAAAAGGTCTTGATCCGTATGACGTAAAACAACGCGCACCAGCCACCCCCCATCGTTATTGTTGGTTGGATAGCTGCCGATATCAACACTTGGATATTTATTTTGCAGGTCTGTCAGCGGGGCGGCTAGATCGCCTTCACCGGCGGGGCATTCAATCGACATCGAATGAACGGTTGCACCGCCCTTAAGGTTATTTGCGAATCCTTCAAACATAGCCTGCATGATTTTGGGAATGCCTGCCATAACATAGACATTTTCAATGATAAAACCGGGCGCGGCACTAATGGGGTTATCAATTAAATCAGCCCCCTCTGGGATTTTGGCCATTTTCAAACGGGCCTCGTTCAGTTTTGACGGGTCATTGTAGTGTATTTCCAGACGGCGACGGGCCTCGGAATTTTCAGGTAAGGCAACATTAAAGGCAGCTGCAATCGCATCTGCCGTAATATCATCGTGCGTCGGGCCGATACCGCCGGTTGTAAATACATATGTATGTTTCTTGGACAGCGCTAGAACCGCATCTATAATTTCCTGTTTAATGTCAGGCACGACACGCGCCTCGCGCACCTGAATACCGCGAAGATTTAATTCATGCCCGAGCCAAGCGGTATTGGCATCTTTTGTACGTCCTGACAGAATTTCATTTCCAATGACCAGAACAGCTGCAGTAACCATATGTTTTTCCTAGAATGCTTTTTTCTTGTATTTCTGCTATAAAATAGCCATCTTAGGAATGAAAATAAAGAATAAACGGATAGATTTATGGACGATTATTACGCATATGGTGCAGCCCGCAAAGACCCCAGCATTCCCCTAAATGACAGCAACGGCTTTGAAGGGATGCGCATTGCCGGAAAACTGGCCGCCGAGGCACTGGATTATATAACGCCATACGTCGTGCCGGGCGCTGTGACAGCGGATCTGGATAAAAAAATCCAGGATTTTGTCGAGGGACGCGGCGCGATTTCGGCGACAATCGGGTACAAGGGCTACCAGCATGCCAGTTGTATTTCTATTAACCATGTAGTTTGTCACGGCATTCCATCCGAAAAAATGCTAAAGAACGGGGACATCGTTAATATTGATGTGACGGTTATTGTCGATGAATGGCATGGGGATACCAGCCGCATGTTTTTGGTCGGGGATAAGGTTTCAGTCAAGGCCAAGCTGCTGGTTGAAACAACATATGAATGTATGATGCGCGGTATCGAGGCCGTTAAACCCGGCGCAACGCTGGGCGATGTCGGTCATGCCATTCAGGAATATGCCGAAAGCAAACGTTTTTCAGTTGTACGTGATTTCTGCGGTCACGGTATCGGTAAAATCTTTCACTGTCCGCCATCCGTTTTACATTACGGGGAGCCAAATACAGGCACGATTCTGGAAGAAGGCATGTTCTTTACCATTGAGCCGATGATCAATGCCGGTAAATACGATACAAAAATCCTGAGTGATGGCTGGACAGCGGTAACGCGCGATAAATCCCTGTCTGCACAGTTCGAACATTCGCTGGCCGTCACAGCTGACGGCTTCGAGATTTTTACAATGTCGCCTAAGGGTTTCGATAAACCGCCATACAAGGTCTGATATGACTGAGGTCGCTGATGAAAAGCCTGTTCCCCTGCATCATGGTCATCGTGATCGTGTGCGGGCACGCTTTTTAAAAGCGGGATCAGAGGGGTTGGCTGATTACGAGCTTTTGGAAATTCTTTTATTCGCGGCCATTCCAAGGCGGGATGTCAAGCCGCTCGCGAAAACCCTGATCAAACATTTCGGCACGCTGGGCAAGGTTTTTGCCGCCCCTGCACACGAATTAGCCGATGTAAAAGGCGTGTCTGACAATACGGCTGTTCTGATCAAGGCCGTTCAGGCATCTGCCCAGATGATGTTAAAAGAAAAAATATCCGAACGCCCTGTCTTGAATTCTTGGCAGGCATTGCTGGATTATTTACATTTATCAATGGCCTACGAGCCAAAAGAACAATTCCGTGTTTTGTTTTTAAACCGCAGGAACGAGCTGATTTCTAACGAGGTGCAGCAAACCGGGACTATTGATCATACGCCTGTTTATCCGAGGGAGATTTTAAAACGTGCGCTGGAATTGGGGGCAACGGCACTGATATTGGTGCATAACCACCCCAGTGGTGATCCCGAACCCAGTACGTCGGATATTACAATGACAAAAGAAATTATTAAGGCGGCCGCCACAATGGAAGTCGTAGTGCATGATCACCTGATCATCGCCAAATCTGGTACGACTAGCTTTAAATCGATGGGTTTGCTTTAATTCCCTTTTCGCGGGGCAATCATTACAACTTCCAATGTCTGCACAGGCTCGTTGTTTTGATTATATGTGGTGCTGCGGCCTTTGATCACGCCGAGGTCGGGTTTAGATGCCGAGGCACGCGTATTCAAAATCTCGCATTCATAATGCAGGGTGTCGCCGGGGCGCACGGGACGGTGCCATTGCATTTTTTCAATTGATTTACCAATCATGCCGCCTTCAATCGGGGGCAGGGCGCGCACCAATAAGTTCATCGACATTGCGGCGGTGTGCCAACCGCTGGCGGCAAGGCCTTGAAATACAGTCTTTTTTGCGGCCTCTTCATCCAAGTGAAAGGGCTGGGGATCATATTTCGATGCAAATTCCTTGATTTCTTCGGTTGTGACATCGTACGGACCTGACGTGAATTTATCGCCTGTTTTGAAGTCTTCGAAATAATACGTTTTCATTTTTGATCCAATCGTTACAATCCAATGGAACATAGCAGTCTTTTGCACGTTGGAGTAGTCACAATGAAATTTATTTTGAAAATTATCGGTCTTCTTTTCGCCCTGATCATATTGGTTGCTGCGGGGGCCATCTTTATGGTACCGAAAGACCGCATTATTTCAGAGGTGCAGTCCGCCTTTAAAGCCGAGACTGGACGCGATCTAAATTTCAGTGACGATGTCGACCTCAGCTTTTATCCGAATATCGGTGTTGTATTACATGATGTAAGCCTTTCAAATGCTGAATGGTCCGATCAAACCGAGATGGCCAGAATTGGCAGCGCCGATGTTTTGCTGGAATTAATGCCGTTATTGCAGCGTGAGGTCGTTGTGAAACGCTTTGTTTTGAACGAGCCTGAAATCCTGTTGCAGGTTAACAAGGATAACGTCGGCAACTGGGAATTCGCGCGTGCGGTCAAGCCGCAAAAGGCGACAGAAATCCCAAGCGTACCTGAAACTCAGAACAAAGAATTTTCGACAGCCCAGCTAAAGCTCAGCAAGATCGAGATCAAGGACGGGCGTCTGCGTTATTTAAATGCGAGCAAAGGGATAGACGAGGAAATTACGGATGTCGATTTAATCGTCGATGCCCCCAGCCTGAAGGGTAACGCGGATGTATCAGGAAATATGATTTATAAAGGCGAGCGCATAGAGCTAGATTCAGAGGTCGCCGATCTTGGCGCATTAACGGCAGGAAATGCGACGCCGGCCTCCATCGCGTTGATATCAGAACCCGCAAGTCTAAGCTTTAAAGGGCAGTATGATCCGAAAGAAAAATACCTGATGGAAGGGGCGCTGGATGTTGATGTTAAATCCCTGCCGCGTTTATTGAAATTGGTGGGGCACGAAGGCCGACAAGGTGTTATGCCCTATAATGCGTTTGCCCTGAAAATGCAGGGTAAGGCGGGTCTGGAAGACCTGGATTACAGTGCCTTTAATTTCAAAGCTGATGATCTTGAAATATCGGGCAAGGGACGTGTTATTTTTTCAGGGGAAAAACCGTTTTTTGGCGGAACCTACAATATCAATAAACTGGATGTGAACAAATTTTTGACCAAGGCAAAATTGGCAGAGGGCAAAAAAGTCGATACAGCCGAAACACAGGATCAAAAGGCGAATAAAATTGCCAAGCCCGGCAAAAGCTGGGATGCAAAGCCGATTGATTATGCATTCCTTCAGGCTGTTAACATGAATATCATCGCCAATGTCGATCAATATCTGTATGACGGTTTGGAATTCGGCGCGAATACTATGCAGGTCGAAATTAAGAATAAAGTTTTGGAAATGAACATTTCGGACACGGCGGCTTTTGGCGGAACATTGAATACGACGACGATTCTGGAAGCCAATCAGGCTGTGCCAACGATACGTATCAATGCCAAGGTCAAAGGTATGAACGCACAGGATGTCTTTAAATATTTTGCCGACTACGACAAACTGAGCGGTAAAATGAGCGCCACACTGTTCAACGTCACCGCAAATGCGAAGTCAGTGGCATCTATAGCGCAAAGCCTTGCCGGCACGGTTGATGTGTTATTTGAGGATGGCGAAATACGCGGGATTGATTTTATTGACTGGGCGAAAAAATTTCAGGGCCGTTTGGCGAATGTTGATACCAATTATGGTTCGACGGAATTCGTATCCATGAAAAGCCAGTTTCTGATTAATAAAGGGATCGCAAATAATAACGTGATTACCTTGAAGGGCCCCCTTGCCAATGCAACGGCAAAAGGCACCTTGAATATCGCACAAAAAACGCTGGATTATATTATTGATGTCGTGCTGGTGCCAAACGCTCAATCCGAAAAATCGGTTAAGGCGGGCGTAAACATGCCTTTCAAGGCAACAGGCAGTTGGTCTGACCCGAAAATACGTCCGAATATTTCAGGGTTGATCAATAACATTTTGAGCGATCCGAAGGCTGCTGAACAGGAATTGAAAAACCTGAAAGAGGTTGGAAAAACGCTGGAAGATGGCCTGAAAGGTGAAAAAGACGGCGTTAAAAAGCTGATTGAAGAGGGCGGCGCTTTGAAAGATTTGCTTAAATCTTTCTAGCATTCGTCCCTGTGCCTGCTATCATAAGGAAGAAAGGCAGATCAGATGGCGAATAATCCGATAGAACGTTTTTTCGAATATAAAACCCGGTTTTTTAATATGCTGTTGGCGCACGGGCAATATAGCAGTTTGCCGTGGTGGAAGAAGGCCGCGCTGAAGGTAACGCGCGTTGCAGCCGCCGTCTTACGTGACCTGAGTGATGGACAGTTGAATATGCGGGCGATGAGCCTTGTCTATACAACCCTATTATCACTCGTACCATTACTTGCAATCAGTTTTTCGGTTTTGAAAGGCTTTGGCGTGCATGACAGAATTGAACCGTTTCTGCTGAACGCGATGGAACCTTTGGGGACAGAACGTTTTGAAATCGTGCCGCGCATCATTGGCTTTGTCGATAATGTAAAAGTTGGGGTGCTTGGGTTTGTTGGTATCGCGGTTTTATTTTATACCGTAATCGCCCTGATGACCAAAATTGAACGCGCATTTAACTATACCTGGAATGTCAGTGAATCACGCCGCTTTGCCGCAAGATTCAGTGACTACCTTAGTGTTCTTTTGATAGGTCCGATGCTGATTTTTATATCAGTCGGACTAACATCTACATTTTATGAGTCGAGCTTTTTCCTAAACTTGTCTTTACTGGAAGGGATTGGCCCCTTTATCGAGGTGATCAGGGTTGTTATACCTTACCTGTTGTTGACTGGTGCCTTTGCCTTTATCTATGTGTTTATGCCGAATACAACGGTTAAACCTGTTCCGGCCTTAATAGGTGGGGCTGTCACGGCCCTGATGTGGAAAGTTCTGGGCGTTGCCTTTGCGGCTATCGTTACCGGCTCTGCATCCTACTCTGCAATATATTCTGCTTTTGCGACTCTGATCTTTTTTATGATCTGGCTATATGCCGGCTGGCTTGTATTGCTGATTGGTGCATGTATTTCCTATTACGTTCAAAACCCCAGTAATGTGTTAATCTCGCGCGATACGCTGATGATGAGCAACGAGATGCGCGAGCGATTGGCGCTGAGTATTGTCGGACGCGTCGGCCTTGGGTTTTACACAGATGCCCGTAACTGGACGGTTGAAGAACTGGCCGAAGCCATGAAGCTGCCGATCCGTGTTATTCAGCGCAGTGTCGGAATATTAAAGGCACAAGGTATTCTGGTTCAGGATGGAAGCAAGCCGTTTTACCTGCTTCCGGGCAAGCCTTTTGACAAGCTGACGATATCTGATCTTTTAAAATCGGTAAGATCGGCTGAAACGGAACGCGGTTTTATTGCCTCGCGCGCATACAGCGAAGTCAAAGTTTTGGAGATGATGGAGCGCATTGACGAGGCGATGAAAAAAGAGCTTGGAAAATTGACCATAAAAAAATGGGTTTTGGATATTAAAAATAAGAAGAAAAGCAAATGACAAATCACCCCCGATATACACGTCCGGAAATGGAAAAAATCTGGAGTGATGAAAACCGTTTTCAAAAAATGCTGGATGTTGAGATTGCAGCGGCAAAAGCGATGGCCGCAGAAGGGATCATTCCAAAAGACGCCGCAAAAGACATTGCCGAAAAAGCGAAGTTTTCAATCGCACATTTACAGGAAATTGAAGAAGAAACGCGTCATGAAACGATTGCCTTTCTGACATCTGTAAAAGAAAACATCGGCGAGAGCGGGCGTTTCCTGCATTACGGCATGACATCTTCAGATGTTTTGGATACAGGCTTTTCGTTGCAATTGCGCCAGGCAGCGGATGTATTGATGGCTGATATCATGAGTTTGATGCGCGTTTTGAAAGAGCGGATTATCGAGCATAAAATGACGCCCTGTATCGGGCGCAGCCATGGTATACACGCCGAGCCCACAACATTCGGCCTGAAGTTGGCGGGCCATTTCACAGCTTTTGATCGCGGTTATAAACGTTTAAAGGCTGCGCGCGATGAAATTTCGGTTTGTGCGATTTCAGGGGCAATCGGCACATTTCCAATTTTGCCACCATCGGTTGAACAAAAGGTCGCTGACGAACTGGGCCTGCAAATCGAGCCTGTATCAACGCAAGTCATTCCCCGTGACCGGCATGCCGTATTCTTTTCAACCTTGGCGGTGATTGCGACCTCTGTTGAAAATCTGGCAACAGAGATCAGACATTTACAACGCACCGAAGTTCGCGAGGTCGAGGAACAATTCCGCAAGGGGCAAAAGGGATCGTCTGCGATGCCGCATAAACGCAACCCGATTTTGTCTGAGAATTTAACAGGGCTGTCACGTGTGATCCGTGCAACGATTTACCCTGCGCTTGAAAATATTGTTTTATGGCACGAACGTGACATGTCACATTCGTCTGTTGAACGGTTTATTGCGCCGCAGGCGACGGCAACCCTGAATGATGCATTGAACCGTTTGCGCAAAGTTGTTGAAAACCTTGTTGTTTATCCGGATCAGATGCAGGCGAATATTGATCATCTGAACGGTTTGGTATTCTCGCAATCGGTGTTACTGTTATTGACCCAAAAAGGTGTTTCACGGGAAACCTCCTATGATATTGTGCAACGTAATGCGATGAAAGTCTGGGATGGCGAGGGCGATTTTCAAAGCCTGCTCAGCAGCGATAAAGACTTTACCGCGCACGTTTCAGAAACCGAGCTGGAAAAAATATTTGATCAAGATCACGTGCTGCGCCATGTCAGTCAAGTGATTGATCGAGCACTCGCTGTTTAGTTACCCTTGAGTAATTTTACTGATCGTAAAACGAGGGCCTTGCTTTTCAAAAAAGATGTTAAGGCGCTTTTCGCTACTGTCACTTGGGCCTGTGGCAGGTGTCGATACGCCCCAAAAACGCACATATAATTTGTCTTTGGCGGCGTCTTTGAAAATGTCACGAATAACCGGACAATCCGCGCTGACACTGTGACGCCTGTGTGTTAAATGACGTTTCAGTGTCGGGGAATAAAATGTTGCGGCAAACTCGTTGGTTTTAATGCGTTTGCCGACATATTTGTTAAACTTCTTTTTCATTCTTAGCCTATATCAAAGCTTTTCACTCTGAGTTGGGATCCGTGCCCTATGGCGTTTACTTGATTCCAATCAAGATGAACGTTTAAACGTGTGCCAATATAGTCATCTGTGCTGGGCTGACCGGGGGCCAGAGTGCGAACGCTGAGGCCTTTTTGAGCCGCGAGCTCAAAAATTTCCTTCATCACAGGATCGTCTATAGCATATCCTCTTGGGTGATTGGCTTCACGTACCTGTTTACCAACAAATTTTTGAAATTCTTTTGTAAGATTCATAGTATTCTCCTTTAAAATATTTACTTAGCCGATACGAAATTCGTTCTGAATGCGGTATTTTCCGTCGGCTTCTTTTTCAATGTAAACATTTAAACGGTTTTCAGCGTAATCATGTGTGCTGCCCCAGCCTGGAAGCCAAGTACGAACATTTAAGCCATATTTAGAGGCTGTATTATATAATTCTTTCAGCGTTGGTTCTTCTTTTTCATTGAGGTCACATTCTGTCCAAATCTCGTCGATGATGCCAAGATTTGGAAAGTTAACTTTTCTTTTTGTTTCTATCACATTGATTTCTTTACCGGCAAATTTGCCGAATATTTTTTGCAGGTCCATTGATGGGCTCCTTATAATATAATAGTTTAGAATGATCGTAATCTATCATAACGTTAACTTTTGTCAATGGGTTGTACATAAAATGGATCAATGGCGTGATCAGGGCATTATCATCAATGTTAAACCGCATGGGGAACACGGCGGGGTCGTATCCCTGTTGACGGCCGAGCATGGACGCCATGCCGGATTTGCCCACGGGGTGCAGTCATCCAAAAACCGTAGCCAATACGAAGTTGGTACAATTGTTGATGCCGATTGGCATTCGAAACAGACGGATAGTTTGGGAACATATAAATTGAATCCTGAAAAAAGCTATGCTGTTTATGCGTTGGATGACCCGCGGAAACTGCTGGCCCTGCAATCCATGAGCGCCTTGCTGCATTTGACATTGCCGGAACGTGAAGATGCGGCCGGTATCTATGACGCCTCGCTGGCTTTTCTGGAGTCGTTGAAAACAGAGATATGGGCCCCGACCTATATTTATTGGGAGATCGGGCTGCTGCAAGCTTTGGGCTTTGGCATAGATGTCAGTGAATGTGCGGCTACGGGGACGCAGGAAGACCTGGTCTATATCAGTCCGAAAACAGCCCGTGCGGTCAGCCGTGATGCTGGCGAACCATATAAGGACAGATTGTTACCGCTGCCGCAGTTCCTGAAAGGGGGCGGTGATTTTGATGACAAGGCCATTGCAGATGGTTTGCAGTTGAGCGGTTATTTTTTACAGCAACGTGTTTTCGGTATGACATCAAATTTAAACCTGCCAGATGTCAGACATCGCCTTTATGCGTCTTTTTCACTGGAAACAAGTGATCAGACTTGATATAAACTATGTCCATGAGCACAGAAACCGAAGCCTTTGACGTTATTGATCGCGATTTCAGCGATATATTGGGGGAGAAATATCTCTCCTATGCGCTATCGACGATTATGTCGCGATCACTGCCGGATGTGCGCGATGGTTTAAAGCCTGTACATAGGCGTTTGCTGTATGCGATGTCGCAATTGAACCTGAAGCCTGAATTATCCCCCAAAAAATGTGCGCGTGTTGTCGGTGATGTCATCGGTAAATTTCACCCGCATGGTGATACGGCAGTCTATGATGCGATGGTGCGTTTGGCGCAGGATTTTGCGGTGCGCTATCCGTTGGTCGACGGGCAGGGGAACTTCGGTAACATTGATGGCGATAATGCAGCTGCCATGCGATATACCGAAGCGCGTATGACGTCAGTCGCCATTCTGCTTTTGGAACAGATCGACGAAGACACGGTTGATTTCCGCGAAACCTATGATGGCGAGGGCAAAGAGCCCGTAGTCATGCCCGCAAACTTTCCAAACCTGCTGGCGAATGGAGGATCGGGTATTGCTGTCGGAATGGCCTGTTCAATTCCGCCGCATAACGTTGCCGAACTATGTGATGCATCCATCCTATTGATCGATAATCCTGTAGCGGATACGTCCGAACTTATGCAGTTTATCAAAGGGCCCGATTTCCCGACGGGTGGGACGTTGGTTGAAAGCCAAGACAGTATTCTGGAATCCTATAAAACAGGTCGCGGCGGCTTTAAAGTGCGCGCCAAGTGGGAGCGGGAAGAGCTGAAACAGGGCCTTTACCAGATCGTCATTACAGAGATTCCCTATCAGGTACAAAAATCGCGCCTGATCGAAAAAACTGCCGAATTGATCCAGAATAAAAAAATTCCGTTGCTGGATGATGTGAATGATGAGTCAACCGAAGACATCCGTATCGTTCTGACACCGAAAAACAGAAATGTTGATGAAAACATATTGATGGAATGGCTGTTCAAAAATACGGAGCTGGAAAGCCGTATTTCCCTGAATATGAATGTTCTGGACGGTGGTGTAACACCCCGTGTCATGTCACTGAAAGAAGTTCTGGAAGCCTTTATTGATCATCGCCGTGATGTTCTGGTACGCCGTTCGAATTACCGTTTGGGCAAAATTGCTGACCGTTTGGAAGTTCTGCTGGGATATCTGGTCGCCTATTTAAATCTGGATGAGGTTATTAAAATTATCCGTACAGAAGACGAGCCGAAACAAGTTCTGATGAGCCGTTTCGAGTTGTCGGATGCGCAGGCCGATGCGATTTTAAATATGCGCCTTCGCGCTTTGCGCAAATTGGAAGAAATCGAAATCCGTAAAGAGCATCAGGAACTGCTGGCTGAAAAAGAAGAGCTGGAGAAACTGCTGAATTCGCGCCAACGCCAGATGACAGTGATTAAACGCCAGATCCATTCCGTGCGCGAACAGTTTTCTGAGGAAACAGAATTGGGCAAACGCCGTACCATCATCGGCGAGGCGGTTGAAAGCATCGAAATTCCGACAGAAAGCATGATCGAAAAAGAACCGATTACGGTGGTATGCTCTGACAAAGGGTGGATCCGCGCGATGAAAGGCCATCTGGAGGCTGATAAGATTGCGGAATTGAAATACAAGGATGGTGATCTTGAAAAATTTGCCTTCCATGCCGAGACTACTGATAAAATTATCATCTTCGCAACCAATGGCCGCTTTTATACGGTTGCAGCGAACGATTTGCCTGCCGGACGTGGCTATGGCGAGCCGCTACGTTTGATGATGGATTTGCCGAATGATGCCGACTTTGTCACGTTATTCAAATTCGAACCACAGCATAAACTGCTGGTCGCATCAGATGCGGGCTATGGATTTATCGTTAAGCAGGAAGATATCGAAGCGCAAACCAAAAACGGTAAGCAAATCCTGAATGTTAAAGGTGATGTTGAAGCCAAGGTTTGTGTGCCCGTTTACGATGGCGATGATCACGTGGCCACAATCGGTGATAACCGTAAAATGCTGATTTTCCCACTGGAAGAACTGCCCGAAATGTCACGCGGTAAGGGGGTAATCTTGCAGCGCATTAAAGGTGGCCATTTATCTGACGCCAAAACATTCAAGCTGGAAGACGGCCTCAGTTGGACAACAGGTGCAGGTACGCGCGTCGAGCAAAAGGTTGCCCCCTGGATTGGCAAGCGTGCGCAGGCCGGACGCCTACCACCCAATGGTTTCCCACGCGCGAATAGCTTTTCAACCGTATTGTTGGATAAATAAACTATCGCGCCAATAAGACGTGGTAAAAACTATAGTAGAATGGGGAGCCGTTCCAAAAACGGTAGCATCCTGAACGTTGACCGACATAATTTACCTCATCTGCGAGACCAACACCGATTTTACTATTATTCCCAAAGGTGTAATAAAGATACATACCGTCCATTGTATAGTTTCCATGATAGTAAGCTGCCCGATTATCAACATTATATATCGTGCTATCACCTAAAAATTTTTTATTTAACGCTGCACATACGTCTTCTTTAATAAAGCTGGCATAGAAAATCAAAAATAAAGCATTTCCTTTTTCGTTATTCATTCATATATAATAACTGAACAATGAGGCAAAAATAAGGCAAAACTATGATAAAAATCTTATCGCAATCAACAGAAGAAATATTGGCAATCAAAATTTCGGGTACGTTAACGCACGATGACTACGAGGATTTTATACCGCTGTTGGATGCTAAGATTCAGGATGGCGACCATATCTATCTGTTGGCCGATATTACAGAATTTAAAGGCATGACGGCGCATGCTGTGATGGATGATTTTTTTGCGAGCGTAAAATACTGGCCGAATTTCGAGGCTGTGGCCGTTGTCGGGACCAAAAGCTGGGAGAAGATGCTGACAACATTTGGCAATTACCTGAGCCCTGCGCACGCTAAATATTTTGAAGCAAGCGAAATGCCGCAAGCCTGGCGCTGGCTGGAAGACGAGCTTTCAGATTAAAATCACGGGAAATAAATAATACCTTCTTCGCGCTTGCGAATTTCAGGCTCGGGTGGTGCTTTTTTCTGGCGCGCCTTTTCTTTGGCTTTTGCGCTTTCAAGTCCGGGGGCAATCGATTCTTTTAGCAACATGACAGTAATGCGGCGGTTTTTTGGCGAAAACGGATCTTCAACGATCAGGGGTTCGCGCGCGCCTTTACCCATCACATTTTCAATACGTTTGATATCAAGACCTGCTGTCGTCATGACGCGGCGGCTGGCATTTGCACGGTCGGCCGATAATTCCCAGTTTGTGTAATTGGCGCCGATGCCAAACGGGCGGGCATCTGTGTGCCCCCGAACAGAAATCATATTCGGCATATCCTGAATAACGGTCGAGACCAGTTTCAAAAGCTTTATGGCTTCGGGCAGGGGCTGCGCACTGGCAACGGGGAACATCGGCTTGCCTTCCTGATCAATGATCTGGATGCGTAGACCTTCGGGTGTCATATCAATCAAAAGGTTTTGGGCAACCTCCTGCAGCTCAGGCACGGTTTCAATTGCCTGACGCAGTTGATCTTCGACTTGCTCGAAACGTTCTTGTTCGCGGCGTAACTGTTCGGCGCTCAGCTTTTCGTCTTCGACCTCCTGCAGGTCCAATTCTTCCTTGTTTGCAGCGTCAATCGTTTCGCCGGATGGTGTAATCGCATAATCGACAACCGGTTCCGCATTATCTGTCAGGGCGCCTTCATCTGCCATGGTTGTCCCACCAAGGACACCGCCAGACCCACTGACCGATTCAGCAATGCGCGGATCAGCAGGGGAGAAATAGGCAGAGATCATGAGCTTTTGTTCGTCTGTGGTGACGGATAGCAACCATAGCAATAAAAAGAACGCCATCATCGCGGTCACAAAGTCGGCATAGGCCACTTTCCAGGCGCCGCCATGGTGGCCGCCGCTGACCTTTTTGACTTTTTTGACAATGATTATCGGTGCTTTTTCGTCGTCTGCCACGCTAACCCCTTATGCTTTTGGCAATTGTACGTTCTGCGTTGCTTCCTCTACCTCAAGGAATGTGGGCTGCGTATCATGCAGCAAAATCTTGCGGCCGAATTCAACCGCAACCTGTGGCGCCGCCCCTTGCAGGAAGGCCAGAATACATACTTTGATACAGTGATAATATTTCAGTTCTGCCTGATTGCGCTCGGCAACGGCGTTTGCCATCGGGCCGATAAATCCATAAGACAACCAGACACCCAGGAATGTACCCACCAACGCGCCACCAATCAGCTTACCCAGAATTTCGGGGGGTTCAGTAATTGATCCCATTGTTTTAATAACACCCAGAACCGCAGCCACAATACCCAGCGCCGGCATACCATCGGCCATGGTCTGGATGGCGTGTGCCGTATGCATTTTTTCCTGTTCCATGGTTTCCAGCTCGGCGTCCATCAGGGCTTCAAGTTCGTGCGGGTTTTCGGAACCCAGCGAGATAATGCGCAGATAGTCACAAACAAATGTGACGGCGCGTTTATCGTTATAAAATGTCGTGAATTGCTGGAAAATCTCACTGTCTTCCGGATTTTCAATATGGTTTTCCAAAGCCAGCCAGCCTTTGGTGCGTGCCATTTTAAAGACGGAATACATCATGCTGAGCAATTCCATATATTCGTCTTTGCCGTATTTATCTTTTTTGTAAATCTGTTTCAGGTCCGTCAGGGACTGTTTTACAGTATGAACAGAGTTCGCGACCAGATAGGCCATGATGGCTGATCCGAAAATGATGACAAGTTCGAACGGCTGGTTCAAAACGGCCAGTTTACCGCCCATTGCAACGTATCCGCCCAGTGTACAGGCGATAACTCCTATATTTCCGATAACCTTAATCATTGAAGACCCAAGATGTGAAACCCGCTACTTTTTATTCGAGACCAGAAATCTCTTTTTATTATTATTCATGATAAACAGTTAATCTTCAATGAAATAAACCGATTTTTCGATTATTCAAAAAAAGAATGGACCAAATCATGAATTAAAGTACGTGTTTTACCGTTTAAGCCATTATTGGGGTTGTATTCAACGATTTCCAGCCCATGGAAATCAGGGTGATTGCCAAGACCTTTAAATGCTTTCAAGGCCCGCTCCGCGCGCACGCCGTTTTCTTCGGGTGTGCCGACGCCGGGGGCATCTTCGGGGTCGAACCCATCAAGATCAATAGATACGCCAAAACCTTTACAGTTTTTTTGTATATGTTCTATGGCTTCGTCATAAACGGTTTGAAATCCCCGCGCTTTCACGTCTTCTGCCATATAGCATTTGATACCGTGGGTTTTGATATATTCTTCTTCGCCGGGCTCGAAACTGCGGATGCCGATCAGGACAATATGTTCGGCTTTCAGTTTTTTCTTGTCCGTTATAAGCTTTGTAAATTCGTCAGCGCCTTCGCCTGTAATCGATGCAACGGGCATTCCGTGCCACCAGCCGCCCCATTTACCTTGTTCTGACGTTTTGGGTGTATGCGCATCCATATGGGCATCTATCCAGATGAGGCCGAATTCTTCTTCCATCTCAAGTGCGGAAACAACGCCAGACCAAGTGCCGATGGCAGATGAATGATCACCACCGATTACAATCGGTAGAACCCCGTTTTTTGTATCTTTATAGCATCGGTCGGCAAGTTTTTTGACAGAGGTGACAGTATGGTCAAAAGTCTCATGCTTGGTTTTATAGGTGCTGCGGTCACCTAGGTCTCTCAGTTTTAAATCTGTTAGAATAGTGCTGAACCCCTGTGGAAGTCTTTCGCTAATTTTATCCATTTGTGCCGCTTCCGGGCCGTCCTGACAGCCGTAATCCGCGCATCCCCAACCGCAATCATAAAGGATGAAATCCAGAGTGCGTGCCGTACTTTGTTGCATTTAAAACCTAACTTTGTTATGTAAGATGTGTTTATTTGCTAGGTGATATAAATAATGCCCCAGAAAAAAAAGGTCAAGTTACATCATGAGGCCGAGCTGCCCATCATTGATGTTAATATGTTCAAAAATGGCAACGCGACACAGCGCAGTGTGATTGTTCAGCAGATTATGTCTGCTTGCGAAACATATGGTTTTTTTTACATCCAGAATCATGGGATCGCGATAGATCAAATCGAGCAGGCTTTCGCCCAATCGCATTTATTTTTTGATCGCCCGTTGGAATTCAAAAACCAGTACTCTATAGAAAAAAGTGATCGTTTTCAGGGGTACGAGCCCCAAACGATTACAGAAAGCAAAGAAGCCTATGTTCTGGGACCCGAGCGTGACACTGATGACCCGCTGGTGCAAAAGGGCGTGAAATACCACGGCGCGAATATGTGGCCCGATCTGGAGGGATGGAAATCTGTAATGTCGGATCAGATGCATGAAATGTTGGACTTGGCAAAACTTTTGAATAGGGCTTTGGCCTTAGGGCTTGGCGTTTCTGAAGACTATTTCGACAGGCTGTCGACGGACCCTATGTGCGCACTGCGTCTATTGCACTATCCTGCGGGACAGAACAGGGCAGGGATTGAAGACCACACGGATTGGGGTGCGCTGAGTTTGTTGATTCAGGACGATACACCGGGTCTGGAAATTCTGACCAAAACGGAAGAATGGGCTGTCATTCCGCCGGTCAGAGATACTATTATTGTGAATATCGGCGAGATGGTGGAGATTTGGACCAATGGACGTTTTAAAGCGACGCCGCACAGAGTTTTCAACCATTCGGGACGCCCGCGATATTCTATTGCCTTTTTTCTGGATATGGATCATGATGCTATATTGCAACCTGTTGATAAGGTTGAACAATCAAAGTACAGGCCTATCAGGGTCAGCGACTTTATAGATCAAATGCATGAACGTGATTACGGAGGATGAGCATGTTTAACGAATTTAAAAAATTTATTGCCCGCGGTAACGTTATCGATATGGCTGTCGGTATCATTATCGGTGCGGCTTTCACAACAGTTGTTAAATCAATGGTTGATGATGTGATTATGCCGGTTATCGGTCTTTTTACAGGTAACATTGATTTCAGTAACAAGTTCATTAATTTGGGCGAGGGCACATTTGAAACGCTTAAGGCGGCTCAGGATGCGGGCGCCGCAACATTGAACTATGGTATGTTCCTGAATGCTGTTTTGACATTCCTGATTGTCGCTTTTGCGGTCTTTTTGTTGGTTAAAGGTGTTAACGAGTTAAAAGAACGCGCTGCAAAAGAAGAGAAAAAAGAAGAAAAGAAAGCGCCGCCACAGGATGTTGTTCTGTTGACGGAAATCCGCGATCTTTTGAAAAAGAAAAAATAAAAACGGATCATATCATTAAAAAAGCCGGTCTTTGTGTCGGCTTTTTTTTCGCGCTGGGGTTGGCCTATGTTAATCCATTGTTAAGTAGAAATAGGGTATGATTTATCTAGGAAGCTGTGTCTTCTGCATGCAGGCAATCATGCCTGCATAGCTGTGCCGGAGAATACGGTATGGTGGGATATTATCAGTTTGGCGGATCGTCATATTCGTCGCAGCAGCTGACGCAGTTAAATCAACTGTCTATCAGAATGAACAGCATTCTATCTAATTCTTATACCGAGCGCGCAACGTTGGCTGCCCGTGCTACGTACAACAAAGCCCTTTCAGATATAGGTAATCGTGCCAGATCAGAAGTTTCATCAAGATCTGCAGAGGTCGAGATTGATTTCAGCCAGAAATATAAGGACATTCTCGAGAAAAATATCGCTAAAGATAAAGAACGCCTTGTCAGAAAACAGGAGGCCATCAATAAAAAGCTAAGCGAAGTAAACAAACTTGATAGCAACGATTTAAACGTAAAACGTCAAAAGGGTCTTTTGAAACTTGAATTGGCAGAAATTAAGCTTGAGATATTGCAAAAAACGGGTGTGAACCAAACACCAAAGCTTCGTGCAAACCAGCTGCAAGCCATTGTAAACAACATACAGTCAGCCATTGGTAGCTATACAAGCGGGTCTATTCAGGAACAAGCACCCAGCCAGAGTGAAATCCCAGAAGGGGGTAGCCTGAAAACGACGACAAGAATCAAAAGTCTGGATGATATAACCTTTGAGGAGCGGGCAAAGAAGCTTTTGACTCGTATGCGGTCTGCGATCAGGTCTGAAAAATTGGCCTATGCGGGGTTAAAAGGGGTGGATTATACAAACAGCTTTATTTCCTTGAATAAAGCGAGCAGCGAGATGTTTAAAACTGAGAAAATGTATAATGATCTGGTTACGCAACTGAATACTCGCCAAAGCTATAGAATTGTACAACCTGTTGATATTTCTGTCTGATAAAGCGGCATCATATTTTTTTAGAAAAAAAGTTGAAAAAAACTTGCCTTTTTATACCTAGTCGGTATACATTCTTATTCGTGTTCCCTGGTAGCTCAGCGGTAGAGCAGTTGACTGTTAATCAATTGGTCGCAAGTTCGATCCTTGCCCAGGGAGCCATTTTCTTCCCCCGTAATCACGAAAAATAAATCTTACTGATGATGTGCAGTTTATGCAGCCAAATCATTGAGGTTGTCGCTGTTGGAAACATTGTTTTGTTTCCGAGCAACGCTGTCTACGTCCTGATTTAGTAGGGCGGCTAATAAATCATCGGCAACACCAAACCACTGATCCGCAGCAATTAAAGCGATATTATCTTGTGTGGCGCGCACGCTGTATTTGACGTTTTTATTAATGGCGCGGCGGAACATTACGGATTTGTATGTTATTTCAGTAATCTTCTGACCATTTTCTGTGCGCGTGTTAACAGCAAAGCCATCCATACACGTATCAGTGGGCAGGCAATCATACAGATCAAAGACGCTGGCAATTTTTTTGATTTTCAAATCCTGAATGTACATGACATATCCTTTCCTAAATTTAGCTTATAGCAATCTACAATAAAATAAAGATTATGTCAAGTAGATTTGCTCTTGCTCGGTTTACGTTTTTTGACAGGCTTGTCTGAATTTGAGCTTCCAAAGCCGGTAAAGGTGCTTTTGACACCAATATTATCATAGTTTTCTTTAATCCATTTATCCGCGGCCTGATAGCCTGCGTCACGCAGTTCGTATAAGTGATGGCGGTCAAAACACAGCGAATGGTTTGGAATCGCTTTACCGGGATGAAGCTCGTCGATATTAATCATATGGGTGTGAATGGTTTTCAGTCCTATTTTTGCGGCTTCTGCCGGGTGATCCGTGATGCGTTGGTTGTCTTTTTGAATAGACTCTATATCTTTACGGACCGAATTGTTGCAAAACATATCAACCAACTTGTTCAGCGGGTTGGCTTTTTCTTCAGCTTTCATCTGTTGATAGGGGAATGTCTGGATAACAATAATGTCATCGCCGTTTTTCAAAGGTTCAATTGCCGGGTTATCAGACATTGCGCCGTCCCAATATTTTCTGCCGCCTATTTCAACGGCACCAATTACGCCAGGTATTGCGCAGGATGCCATAACTGCCTTTTCGCAGATTTCCTGACGGCCAAATACGCGCGGGGTATTATCGGCAATGTCTGTCGCGCAGACAAATACCGGTACACCGTCTTTTTTGGTGCGCAGGGCTTCGAAATCGATTTGCTCTTTGATCAGGGTGTCGATATTGCCCAGAATACGTGAAAGCACGCCCATGGCTGCAGCATGGACATTCGCCTGCGTTTTTCGGATAACATCAAAGCGGTCGTATTTGTTGATACTGGCGGCAAAAGAGCTGAATTTGCGCGAAAAAAAGCTGCTAGGCTTACCGATAAGGGGGATTTGTTTCAAGGCTTCGTCATAGCATTGGGCCTCGAGCACCTCATTCAGCTTTTGAATGGCGCCTTGGCGGCCGCCTTCATCCATACCTGCGGCACATGCAACCGACATAATAGACCCTGCGCTGGCGCCTGACAGGCCGGTGATTTCAAAACGGTCATCTTCAAGAATTCTGATAAGAGCGCCACATTCTATCGCGCCCAAGGCGCCGCCAGCCTGTAATGCCAACTTGATCTTTTTTGTCATTGTCGAGTATCCTTTTATTATCAGATAAACATATCCAAGAAGCACGGAATTGTCAATATGAAAAATAAAATCGCCAGATTTATCCATAGACTTATCCGGATTAAGAACAAGATTACGCAGCCGTTTTCAATAGGGGTGCGGGCCATTGTTCTGGATCAAGGCAATCGTGTGTTGCTGGTCAAGCATACATACACGAACCTGTGGTATTTGCCTGGCGGCGGCGTTCACAAAAAAGAGCCGCTGCTGCCTTCATTATCAAGAGAGTTGCAAGAGGAAGTGGGCCTTACAGTACAAGGCAAGCCAACACTGTTGGGGACGTATTCCAATTTCTACGAAGGGAAAAGCGACTATATTTCAATTTTCGTCGTTAAGAGTTTTAAAATACGGGAAAATAAATCCCTTGAAATCGAGCGCTATAAATTTTTTAATCTGGATGAATTGCCTGAAGATATTTCGCGAGGGTCAAAGTATAGAATTCAGGAATATCTGGGGCAAAAAGACATAGATTATATTTGGTGATAAAATGAAAACAGTTCAGATCTACGGCATTAAAAATTGCGATACGATGAAGAAGGCCTTTAAATGGCTTGATAAAGAGGGTATCGAATACGGCTTTCACGATTACAAAAAAGGCGGCTTTGATGCTGATGTGATTAGACAGGCCGTTTCAGAACATGGATGGGAAACCGTTATAAATAAACGTGGTACTACATGGCGCAAGCTGGATGAAAAGCTGAAAACGAGCATGGATGCTGAGCGCGCCATCAAAGTTGCGGGTGAGAACCCCAGTATCGTGAAAAGGCCATTGATATTATATTCAGGCAAAACATATGTGGGCTATGATGAAGGTCTGTACAAGAGCGCACTGAAATAGATTAACGACGGAAGACCTTGGTCGTCTGTTTTGGGCCATCAGTGCCAATCAGGACAAATTTACCGGTTTTGGTATTCGCCTGCAGCGCAAGGCGGCTGTATTCATTTGCAATCGGCGCTGTGAACCACGACAGTCTACCATTAAGATCGGATTTCTTTATTTCGTTTCCAGCCTTGGCACGCGGATAGGTGCAATCGCGTCGCGGAACCCATCTGGCATCATCATTCAAATCAGTTTGAAAATGGTTGCTGACTGATACGCGGCCATCTTGCATTTCGCGGATGGATGCTTTGGTTTCCGTGCGTTCGATTGCGCAGCCCTGACCCGGCTTTGGACCCGCCAAGGTAAAAAACACGGGTATGGCAATCGGGGTTTCGGCCAACATCTTTTTAGCCTGATCATAGTCTTTGGCCTGTTCCATGACCTGACGCAATAAATGGGCAGGCGGGATCGCACTGGTGCGGTTGAATTTGACCTTGTTGCGTATCCAGTCTGTTGCCCTGATACCAAACTTTTGTCTTCGCATTGGTGCCTGATTGATAGCGGCAGAAAAACGCCCTTTTGCAACGGCATTGAAAACACCTGCCATGCCCGGCCATGTAATATTGTGGAATTCTCCCGCGGGCCCGTTTAGGTGGACAACAGTCATGGATGTGTCCATGGATGGAAAGGGCCAATCCAAAACCCGTGTCATCACAGGCCCGTCTTTGGTATCCATAACGGAAGTTGTGCAGCCCCATTCATAACAAAGGTTAAGCGTATATACGCCGTTAATTCCAAGGATGTTCTGATATTCTTCGATCTCCTGAAGGTATGGATTGTTAGTTTTTGCTAGCCAGTTTTTTGATATGCGATCGCTGATGAAAAAACGCGGTTTGCTTGCGGCCCTGCTGAAAGCGCCATTGACGCCTTTAATGCTGTTTATCAAATCGATAACCTGTTGTTTCTTGCCTGAAACCAGATGCGTCAGCGATTTTCCGCGAAGGTCAATGTAGGGTATTTCGTGCGATGGTGACATCACATTTTTTAACATAATTTATGAAATATTGTCAAGCTGGGTTTATTATTTGGCAGCCATAGCGGGTGGCAAATCGCTTTCTTTATGAAGTGATCGGCGTTCGGGGCCATCATAGTTCTTGGCCAATCCGTGTCTGCGGTCTGGACCGACAAAATTTTCCGATAATACAAATTGGCGATCATCTTCAATAACCCGAACAAGGCGGTCAGCCATGGTCTGGGCCGAGAAGGGCTTTACGATATAGTCGGAAACACCGGCATCGCGCGCTTTGATCACACTGTTATAGTGGCCTGTACCCGCCGTCATGATGATAGGAACGTACTGGTTAGGTGAATCTTCGCGCTGACGAATCATTTTTGTCAGGTGAATTCCCTGATCCGGATCACGCAGCCAGTCAGTAATAATAATATCATGCTTGATGCTTTTAAATTTATCGAAGGCTTCTTCAGGTTTGTAAGCGTCGTATATGTTGCGTTCGGGAACTGTCAGCATGCTCAAGACTGATTTAACCAGTTGATACATCGATGGTGTACATTCAACAACAAGTACCCGGACATTCTTGAAACTATACGTCATAAAAAAACCTTAAAAAATGTTACGCGGCCTGATGCTTTTTCAAATAACGTGCGCAAACGGCCTTTAATTCTGTCTCCAAGCTTTTATAAACAGGGGTGTCTGTATCCTTAATCTGGGACGCAATAAAAACTTTTAAAGATTGTCTGTAAGACGATACGATTTTTACAGCATCCTTATCCATTGTATCGATTTTCTCGAGAAACTTAATGATAATTTTGCTGAGCTGTGTAATCGACGGATATTTGAAAAAGCTACCCTGTGATTTTAGCTGCAAAATAGGGGACATTAGACGTGCTTTGTAGTGTTCAGTATCAAGGTCCACTTTCAGGACTTTGTCCAGATCTTCAGCCAGTTCTATAGCAAGAGGTGTAAAATCAACATCATTGTTATCAATGGCTTCCTGCGCTTTTTTAATGTCATCAACATTAAACCCGCCTTCGCCAACTTTTTGTTTAAGCGTGTTTTCAGGCTTTACTAGCTTTGCTTCTTTTGTCATTTAGATAGGCCCCCACATAAAGAGATATAAGTATTTATAGCATAAAGCGAAAGAATTTAGATAGAGTTAATAGCCCTTCGCAGATATGCGAAAGATTATCACCTATCTTGGTGATGGCTTGCCCGGTTCGGAGGACTGCGGTTTGGCCTTTTCAATATATTCAGGCAGGTTATATTTTAGAAAGTCATTTGCGATAGCCTCGACAAAGTACCCATAACTGGCACTCGGCTGATTTACAGCAATTTTTTTAATCTCCTCGGCCATATCTTTTCGCGTAAAATCTTTTAGATCGCGTTTTGCGACACGCTGTTTTTCTTTGATAGGGTCCAGTAGTTCGCGCATGGCATCTTTTTTAAATCCGGCAAGAACGGTCGTTTTGTCGGCATTTTGTAGTTCAGGTGGGGCATATTCATCTTTCCAATCGGCAGATAAAATGAAGCCATGTAACTTTGCAATTAAGCTGGAGACATCAGGGCGATACGGCTCTATTGGGGCTGACGCTTTTCTTGAACTCGTGCCGAATATATTTTTAAAAAAACCCATAGCCCACTCCTAAATTATGATGTTTATCATAATCCCATAGGGTAAAAAAAACCTTAATATTCTTGGATGAGTAATGGGTCAATAAGAGTTTATGGAGGACGAGCCTCTATCGTTTGAAATCTCTAACTTGTTGATATTAATGATTTATTTACAATTCGATTTTTAGAGATGCCCCCGATTGTGCCCCCATATTACTTTTCAGGCTTAGCAATCTTTGGGTAAATAATCTTATAAACTTTATAAGGTTTCAACTTTGTTGTCCATTCCCAATGGTAAATTAACGAGCCTTCCCAAGCTGTTTCTTCATCTTCAGTAAAAGTTACTTCTACGGGTAATCCGTATTCCATCTTTTTAAAGCTTAACTCGTCTAAAAGCTCTCTTGGCAATACAATGGTTCCGCCGCTTAAAGCTCTAGCGTTATATAAGGGAGCAGAGTTTATATCATACATATAATGCTGTTGTTTGCTATCTCGGGTAGGGGTTAAATTGATAAACTCTTGGCACTTATAGGGATGATAATTGTTACTGGATATCCTTTCACAGTTTTCATTCCATCGTATTAAATGTTCTATCCATTGTTGTGCGGCTTCTTGATTTCCGGTTACAACCGATTTTACGGTAAATAGTATGGATGAAATTAGATGCTCTTTTAATCCTTCAAAAATCTTTCTATATGAATCCCATTCTAAGTCTTTACTCTTATAGGAAAGAGAGCCTTGCAGGCTTTCCCACCCTTCAATGTATGCTATCAAAGCTTCTTCGTGTTGATGCCCTATATTGTCCTCCAAAATATGAGGGTTAATGTTAGAGGGGGCGGAGGTTTTCTTTTTACATTGATTTTCCCACCAATCATTTAATCGAAACCAGAGAAAACCTTGGAAACTTATAACGGAGTCCAAACTGGTCATAGATGAAAAATTTGTAATTTCTCCGGAAAGGTGGCTTGCTGTATAAGAGGCTGTCTTAAAGAAGGAAACGTCATCTTCTAAAGAGTTCACGCATTCGCGATAAATATCTGCATAGACCCGATTCCAGCTCTGATGGAGGTTTTCAAACCATGTGGTTTCAATAACGGCATAGTTTATAACTCCATTGTCATCTTGCTTCTCTCCTATTTGTAGAAGCAAGATATGAAAGTCCTTTAGTTGTTCAAAATGCTCTTCAAATGCTTGTAAATCCCCATCTCTAATAGCTAAAACAACATTGTAGCTTATAGCATTAATAGCTTTTTTTGTATTAAAGTCAGGTGTTTCGTCATTGTGATTGCTAAATTTAAATGCTTTTTTTATAGCCCATTTTTCTAAAAGGGTTAGAGGCGACTTTTCGTCTTCCACCTTACATAGAACCACCTCTCCCTTTGGGTATAGGCGTCCTACGTCCACGGAAAAGAATATCGTGGGAGCTGATGGTAGATAGTCCTCTTCAGAATTAACTATAATTGTATTTCTATTTTTCCATCTTTTTATAGTTTGTTTTAAAAGGTCTATATTTATATCGGTCAAATATTTTGGTTTAGATAGTTTAATGGCTACTGACGTCTGCCCCTTTCCTCCGAGGAAAAAGGAGGTGTAAACTTCTGGTTTTATTTCTTTGCTCATTCTTCGGCACCACGAGAAATGCTGAAAAAGATATTCCTTTTTAAATAGCTTTTTAGCTCTTTTGGATAAATCTCATTAACTATAAAGTTCCTCATAGCGGCATTGCGTTCATAAGGATTTATAAGGCGTAAGGAGGTGATCATAAAATATAGTATTAAATACAAATTAACCAAAAACCAGAGTATTATCAGAAGAATTGTATAAAAACTGATATTGATGTCATTGCTCCAAATTTGCATTCCTTCAGTTACAGTTATTGCCACTAGCAAAGCTAAAGAGCTGAATGTTACGAGTTCAACACGGCAAGATTTTACAATAAAATTTAGAACTTCTTGTTTTAAATGCTCTCCTTGTTGCAAAGTAAATTGATGAAGAGCTACAGCCATAGGGATGATTAAAGCGAACATTGTCGCCTGTATTGTAGCGATAACCCCATTTAAACTTGAAACCTTTCCTATTCTTAAAAAAGCTTCCGGAGAATCTGTTTGAAAATAACCTAAAAATATTGAACACATATTTGTAGGGATAATGTTTAGAAGGATGCTTGGTATAAGAAATGTCACTAATAATGCTGTTAAAACAGCCGTCTTATACGTATCAAGCCAGTTTGTAAAAACATGCGACTTGCCATATCGATATTTTCTGAATATTTGATTGGCGGCTTTTAATTCAGAAATTTCTTTGGTCGCCATTGTGCTAATTTTTGATTTTTTAAAAAATGGTAGAGCGTCTTTCAGCATCAGCCAAATCAAAGTAACATTCTCTTTTACCGGAACTAGGCGTTTTAATAGGGTTGTATAAGTCATATTTAATCTGATAATTATTGAGGTAATATGACACTATTACGTGTATAGCCTAAATTTTCAATGCCGTTTTTAGATAAGGTTGTTATTTTGTAATGGGCTGTCCAACATCAAAGACTAATTCTTTTACTTCGTTGCCAGAACTAACGGTAACGCTCCCCATTTGAGTATAGCTATGCTCGACTTCTTGTTTGTCGGTATTCTTGCCATAGGCACTATCCATCAGCTCTTTAAATGCCGAGACATCTCCGGAGGAAGCTTTCACGATTAAAGAGCGTACAAGCTGATCAACGACTTGTCCTGCTTCTCCATCAGTCGCTTTCGCTTCAAGCCATTCCTTGACGATTGTAGAACGATTTCTCGAACCTTTTGGGCGGCCTTTGGGGTTGCCGCTTTCTCCCTTTTTCCAAGGAGGCATAAGATTATCTGAACTTGGCATTTCCGGTGTATCCTCGGTGTAAATATCCTAAATTCATAATATCAAAAATGATCAATTATTTCAATGCGTTGTCGGTCTAGGCTATGGCGGTCAATAACGGCTTTAAACGATCAATAATAACTGTTAAGATGTTTTCGGTTTGTCCTTGTTGGCAGACTGGGGCTTAGTAACCCCGATGTAACCGGACTGACGTTCCGATTAAATACGTCGCTTCTCGGCTTAAGACCGGGAGGCGGCGGCGTATGTCCAAGCTTCGGCTAAAGGCCGTCGCGGTCGTTGTTACATCGGCTTACTAACTTCCGGTCACCAGAGAGGGCATCTCTGGTGATTTTTTTTGAGGTTTTTAAAGATGAAAGTTTGGAATAAATATCCGAATGCTTTTTTAATAATTTTTCCAACGTTGATTGTGGCTTTTATAGATAGTTGGGTAAAGATTGATAAATTTTTGGACTTATCTAGCTCGGCAACTATTGGTTATGATTTGGGAAACGTTGCAGGGTCGTTTATTACTCAGATTGTAGCGGGCTTACTCTTAAGCTTTATCGTTTTTCTGTTTTTCTATTTTTCCAAGAATAATAAGGCCTTTCTTTGGGCTTGGTCGCGTTCCATGCTTTTTATAAATTTACTGTTTCTGCTGATGGCTTGGCACATACACGATAACCCAAATTTCTAAATGGACATATAAATGTTTTTGGAAATATTATTGATACCTATTGCAACCTTTTTGTCGATTTTAATCCCTGTTGGTTTGGTAATGCATTTAAAAAAGAAAAATCAAAAGTTAGCGGATCACCCTTTTGCAATCGGGCTGATCTGTCTTTTGATGGTTATGCCGATATATATTTGGGAGTATTATCAAAATTGAAAAAAGTACTGATTGATGGCGAAACCTGTTACAGCGTCAGTGACGCGGCTAAATATTTAGGCATTCGAAAAGCGGAAGTAATGAAGCTTATTTCCGGAGAAAAGATTGTTATGGCTCGTCAGAGAAGAGCGAATAGTCGGAATTTTTATGTTACGGCAGATAGTCTGGTGGATTACAAATATAAATGATCCCCATTACTCCGGACTACGGACAAGCCTATAGGCTTTTGTCCTGTCCGTCCGGTGAGTTGATTTTGCTCTTACGGACTTTTTCCACTTGTCTTTGACTGTCCGCTTGGTCAACAGGCCAGATTAAATTTTCGTAAGTTGCTGTAATTCCAAGCTCTGTCAGGTTTTCAATTGATCTAGAAATTGCCTTGGAAATACTGTCCGGTTTGTCTGAGGCAGATATGTTATACTTTTTAAGAAATTCTTTAAATTGATCAATTGTTACAGAGCGAACAGAGTTCATATCTTGCATAATTTTACGTGGCTTTTGATAACGGTTCATACAATTGTAAAATATTTCTAAGGCTCGTCTTTGTTGGTTGGTTAATTTCTTTTTATTTTTTTTGATCAAAAATTTTTGATCAATTTTTTTAAGGGCGGCGCTATTTGCTGGCGTTTCATTTATTACCAATTCAAGCGGAGTTATTTCAAAACAAATCTCAGGGGGAGGTGTGCCATCTTTTGTTTTCTTGGGTGACATGGTTATTGTGCCGCTTTCGTCTTTTTGGATTTTATATTCGTGATCTAAAGCTCCCTTTAGAGCGATAGCTCCTCTGGCGCGTGATTTATCACTATGTCCGGTATGGTGAACAATCAAAACAGTTGCATCCCATTGATCTTTAACTCTATCGACCTGCTGTATGAACTGGTTCATATCTTTAGTACTGTTCTCGTCTCCGCCCCCAAAATTTCTGGCAAGTGTATCAATAACAATAAGCTTGGGCTTTATGTTATTTTGTTCTGCGGTGGTTTCAATTGCGTCTATAACCGCTTGTGCGCTATCGCCATCATAAAACTGTGCAGAACGCTCGGAAAGATATAAGGGCATAAGCGTGTATGAATGGGCGTAGCTTTTTATATCACCATCTTTTAAGTGTATTTGTAAAAGCCTTGAAGCTTTTCTATACATATTTTTTGCCTCTTCGGCTTCGCTTTCTACGGAATATAGAATCTCGGCATCTTCTAGGGGGATCGGTCTTTCTGAAAAGGCAATCCAACGGACAGCCATATTCAGGGGGTATAATGAGGGCGTTTTTTTATTATTCGGATCGTATAAATCGTTAATACTCATCTTGAAGCCTGTTTTCTATAGCTTAAATCGTAAACCCTAGATGTGTTGATTGAATATATATAATCAGCCCATTCCTGCATCATTACTTTACGATGCTCTATGTGTTGCGCTCGATTATAGGCTTCTCCCAACGCCCCTGCGGCTTTGTGCGCTAATTGAGCTTCGATAATATCCGGATCATAACCTAGTTTTTCACGTATTGCTGTACGAGCTAGAGCGCGAAAACCATGTGCGGTCTGGCGACCTTTGAAGCCAAGCTTTTTTAGTGCAACATTGACAGTTCCATCACTCATAGGGTTTCTAGGCCGGACTTGGCTAGGAAATACGTAAGGGGTATTTAGAATTTCCGTTTCTTCTTTTTGCTCTTTAAGTATTTTAATGGCTTGATCGCTAAGAGGCACAATATGATCACGTGACATTTTCATTCTTTTTGCCGGAATAAGCCATTCTTTAGCAGAAAAATCAATTTCTTCCCATTTCGCTTTACGAAGCTCGTTAGGCCTCAAGAAAACAAGCATAGACAGTTTAATGGCGCGGCGCGTTCTGGCATAGAGCCGAGCATCATTTCTTTCCAAAGCTCCAAGCAATTCCGGAATTTCTTTTGTATCTAACGCCGGAAAATGCTTTGTCTTTCTTGTCTTTAACGCGCCTCTAAGGGCATCAGCCGGATTGTATTTACATTTTCCGGTCTGAATACCATAGCGGAATACTTGTCCGCAAATCTGACGAGTGCGCCCTGCAAGGTCTAATGCTCCGCGTCTCTCTATCTTCCGGAGAATGTTTAACAAGTCAGGCGCATCAATATCGGCAATTGGATATGATCCGAGAAGAGGAAACACATCGGTTTCTAGCCTATGCAAAACATTTTTGGTGTGGTTTTCGCTCCAAGATGCTTTCTGGTTTTCATGCCATTCCAAAGCAATGACTTGAAATGTATTCTGAGAATTGCTTATAACCTGTCTCTTTTCTCGTTTCTTCCGAAGAGAGGGGTCAATATCCGCCTTTATAAGCTTTTTAACGTCCATTCTGGCTTCTCGCGCTTCGGCAAGGCTCACCATTGGGTACACTCCGATAGCGTGACGCTTTTCTTTTCCGGCAAATCTATATTTTAAACGCCAGTATTTTGAGCCATTTGGCATTATTTCAAGATATAGGCCGCCGCCGTCAAAAAGCTTATATGCCTTTTGTTTTGGTTTTGCATTTTGACACATAATATTTGTTAATTTCATGGTGATGCCCCCATAATTTATTTATGCCCCCAAAATATGCCCCCAATTTTTGAGGGTGTAGGCGACTAATAAAAATTTACCACGAACGCAGATAAAGCAAAAGCCCTTATTTTATAAGGGCTTTGAAGGTCTTCGGCGAACTTGAGTGAACGTCTGTGAAATGTATAATGGAGGCACGAGCCGGAATCGAACCGGCGTACACGGATTTGCAATCCGCTGCATCGCCACTCTGCCATCGCGCCATATTTATGATATATAGCGTTATTTTCCGTCACGGGTCAAGATGAATAACGATTTGATGTTTAAAACACTTTAATTTTTCACCGCATCGGTGCATATTTAAAGAAAACATCGCAAGGATCATAAAATGCCAAGTTATGCAACTGCCCGAAAAAACATGGTTGATTGCCAAATTAAACCAAACAAGGTTACAGACCCACGTTTGCTGGAGGCTCTGGAAACATTGCCGCGCGAAAAGTTCGTTCCGCCGCAAATGCAGGGGTTTGCTTATATAGACGAAGATATTGATCTTGGAAATGGTCGCTACATGCAAGAGCCGATGGTCTTGGCGCGTTTGATACAGGCAGCGCAAGTCGGGCCTGAAGATGTTGTGCTCGATATCGGTTGTGGTACAGGCTATTCAACTGCGGTTTTGTCCCATCTGGCATCGACAGTCGTCGGGATTGAACAGGACGCAGAATTGGCGCGTCAGGCGGAAAACGTGCTTAAAAGTCTTGATTTGACGAATGCAGTTACATTTCAAAGCGACCTGATTGACGGCTATAACGAACAAGCGCCGTATGATGCTATATTTATCAACGGATCCATTCCTGAAGTCCCGCCTGTGATTTTGGAACAGCTGGTTGATGGTGGCCGCCTTGTGACGGTTATCTCGAAAGACGGTAGCCCGGGTCATGCGGTCGTCTATACACGTGTTCGCGATGTGGTATCGGAAAAAGTCATATTTGATGCAGCCACGCCATTCCTTGAAGAATTCAAAATACGGGAAGAGTTTGTTTTCTAGAATCATTATATGCGCGGTCTTTACGATTTTAACGGGAATTAGCGGCCATGCCTACAGTCAGGAAGCTGTAGAGGCACCGGAATTCAATTTATTGCCGTTGGAAAAGTCGCAGGCTGCATCCTCGGTTGCCAAGCCGCTGGCAGAAGTGCTGCGCCATAGCTATCTGACCAATCCCGCCCTGAATGCTGCCAAGGCCGATATCAAGGCGGTAACAGAAACGCTGGCAGTGGCTTTATCAAATTACCGCCCAACAGTTGCAGCGGGCGCATCTGCAACGACACAAATAAACGAGCCAGTTAGCTTTGGATCGCCATCAAGTGATCAGCAGGATATAGGGATTTCTGTGTCACAGCCTTTATACAGGGGCGGCAGGACGAGCGCTGCCGTAAAAGCGGCAGACGAGCAAATTCAGGCGACGCGTGCACAGTTTGACTCGCTGGTTCAGGATTTGTTTTTAAACATTATTGTGGCTTATTTGAACGTCCTGGAAAATGAAGAGGTTCTTGGCCTGAGAGAGAACAATGAAAGCGTTCTTGAAACACAGCTTGAGGCGAACAGCGCACGTTTCGAATTGGGAGACAGAACCCTGACCGATGTCAGTCAGGCCGAATCACGGCTGGCAGCAGCAAGAGCCGAACGGGTTGCGGCCAGTGCATCCTTAAGAACGGCCCATGCGGTCTTTGAACGCCTGACGGGATTGCAACCAAGCGGTCTGATGATTCCGCAATCGAAATTTGAATTCATCGGTCATCTGGAAGATTTGCAAAAGACAGCCTTGAACGTTCACCCTGATGTCAGAGCGGCGGAATTTCAGGCACAGGTCAGCACGGCAGAGGCGCGCGAAGTTCTTGGTGAGTTATTACCCGAACTGACACTAAACGGCAGTGCAACCCGCACGTTTAACCCGACATTTGCAGCAAACAGTTATTCGGATAATTCGCGCCTGACCCTTGATGCGAATATCCCACTGTATTTGGGCGGTGCGGCGCGTGCGCGCTACAGGCAATCTCAGTACAATGTTGAAAGTGATAAATATCAGTCAATTGATGTCAGGCGCGATGTTGAACGGTATGTCGTGGAGTCTTGGGAGGCTTTGCAGGCGGCCAAGGCACGTGTTACGGCACGTCAGTTACAGGTCGAGGCTTCGACGCTAGCGTTTGAGGGCGTTAGCGAGGAATCGCGTTTCGGGTCCAGAACAACGCTGGACGTCCTAGATGCCGAACAAGAACGCCTGAATGCTGAAGTTGATCTTGTCAGCGCAGAGTTTGATGAAATCGAGGCCAGATATATCCTTTTAGCGGCAACAGGGCAGTTAACGCCTGTTTTGTTCGGTATAGACGATATAACGGCGGAACTGGACAGGCACTACGAAAAAACGCGCCATAACTGGTTTGGCCTTGACATTTCAGCTGATAAATAAGAAAAACAATACATCCTAAGTGTTTTATTTTTAATAATTTTAATGTAGGATAATAGGGTTGGGGATAACTAACTAAGAATACCATGGCAGATACGGATACAGAACAGGACCCATCCATTGAAGAAATTCTTCAATCGATTCGGGAAATTATATCAGAGGATGACGAAGAGGCCGTTGTTGAAGACGCGCAGCCTGAAGTGGATTTGCGACCTGCCGAAGAAGATATACCTGAGCCACAAGATCTTGAAGCACCTGCTGAGGATCAAGATGAGGAAATCCTGGACCTGACCGAAAAGGTCGAAGAAGATGTTCCTGAAATTATCATGGATGATCCACCCGAAGAGGAAGAGGTTTTTGTCGATACGTCAATGGATGGTGTCGATGGTGAGGATCTGATCTCCGAGCCCGCAAAGGCCGCATCCTTGCACGCATTGGGCAAATTATCAGATAATATGTACGTTGAGAAACAAACACATATGGCTGGGATTACGCTGGAAGATATAACGCGTGATCTGATGCGCCCGATCCTGAAAGAATGGCTGGATAACAACCTGCCGGATCTGATTGAAAAGATTGTTCAAAAAGAAATTCAGAAGATCACCAAAGACCTGAAATAAACAAAAGCCCCAAAAGGGGCTTTTTTAATGTCGAAAATTCAAGAATATCGTTTATTCCACAATCACCATATCTATACGATTGGCAGGTGTTTTATCTGTCTGATCACCAAGTGCACGGACATCAATGCGTGTCGCGGGGATGCCCTGATCCAGCATATATTTGCGAAGCTCGATCGCGCGTGCAAGGGCAATGCGTCGTGCCGAGCTGGCTGATCCATCTGTCGGGGCCGCGTAAGAGCGCAGTTGCAGGCGGACGTTTTTATCTTCGTTTAGCTGTCCCACAACAGGTGTAAGCTGTGATTTAAGGTCATCAGTTAAGGTGCTTTCAGCGCCATTATAAATCAGTGACATATCGTCCAGATTGGGCATAAAGAACGCCGTTTGAATATCTGGCACGCTTTCTGTTTCTGCCAGAATGGCTTCGACAGGTTCTGCCTCTACAGCCTCGACAGGTGCAGCTTTAACAGCAATTGTTTCTGTTGTCTCGATCTTTGTTGACGAGGCCACCTCAGGCTCGCTGTCTTTTGATATCTTTACGCTCTCGACCATTTCAGCTGTTTCGATCGTTTCAATCGCAAGCTCGGGTTCGGCGATAACAACAGTGTCTGTATCAAAAGCCGGCGCGGGTGCGCGGCCGTTGGGTACTTCAACACTGATTTCAGGCGGCCTAGCGTTTAAAGAAAGGGGGCTGGAAAGCTCCTCGACTGTTTTTAAGTCGTCTACAGTGATATTTTCGATCTTCTTGTCGGCGATACTGTTTTTATTGTAATCATACGCGCCGCCCATTGATTTGACGATAGCAACTTCGGTGTCCATGTTCTGATAACCGCGCATCGCGCCCTCAGGAGCTGTTTCAGGCGGGGTGGCATTATCGACGACGGCGATATCGATTTTTTCGGGCACACGTGCAATCGGCATGGATGTTTCAGAATTAAACTGGGCAATAGAAATATTACTTTCAAAAGGCTCTACCGGTTCATCCAATATCTTGTGGACAACAGGCTGTTTCTTTTCAACCGTCTCCACTGTTTCAATTGTTTCTACCGTTTCTACCGTTTCTACCGTTTCTACCGTTTCTACCGTTTTTATAGGCTCCGGCTTGACAGTAATTTGCTCGATTTCGGTTTCAGTCGGCACGTTTCTGAGCGTATCAACATCATTGGTGACAATTTTGACTTTTTCAACAGCTTTCAGTTCGCTTGCTGCAGGCTGTGTTATCACTGTCTTTACGTTATCATCTTCAGCGCTTTTCGTTTCGGCCAGTATTTCCGCTAGCGGCTTATCGGCCTCCATATCTTCGGGCTTTAGTTTAACAATACGGGTGCGTTTTGTTGTCTCGATGGGCTGTAATTCGGTTGTCTGAACGGTTGTATCAAAAGTTTCTGGTTGTTTATCAAGGTTGCTGATCGAAAGCGTTTCCACATTGATAGCCGTATCCATAGGCTGCGTTTGCGGAACGGCAAGCTGTATCGGTTGATCATCACGGCCGATTGGCTCACTTGTTTCGCCGGCAGGTAAACCGATGCTCGCATTTTGAATTATATTCTGATTTTCTGCAGGTTTAGCTTTTGCCGCGGGAGGTGTTTGCGTGGTGGGTGTTACGCTAACAGCCTGGCGCCAATCGATTTTTTCTGCGCTTTTTGCTGTTTCAATGGTCACTGAATCGTCATCGAATGCGATTGTCTCAACTTCGCTTTCAAGTGGACTTGGTTTTACGACGTCAATTTCAATTTCCTGCGGGGCTGGTGTTTCAACTTCAGCCATAACCGTTGCAGGAGACGAAGCAGGAGTAACCTTTATATCTTTACGCCAATCAATGTCCTCGCTTTTGATTTGAGGCTCTGCAACTTGCATAGCGGGTGCCGGCGGGACTGCAACAGTTGGAACATTTCTAATTGGTTCAGCCAATATCGGGTTTTGTACCTGTGTTTGTGTGGGTGCGACTGTGGTTACAGGTGCAGGCGGTGTAACAGGTGCCGTAACCGTTGGGACAGGTATCGGGGCCGGTGCAACAGCCATAACTGTTGGCGGTGTTTGAACGGCCAATTGCGGACTTGGCTGTATTTGCGGCTGAATTACAGGCGCGGCCGGCATCGCAACCGGTGGCATAATTTGCAGTTGCTGTGTAGCCTGCGGAATAGCCGTCGGCATAGGCATCAATGGTTGCGTGAACGCGGGTTGTGGTGATGGCGCCGTAGGCGCGCCAGCCAGACGGTTAACCGAATTTTCTATCACATCCAGAAATGATGGTTGTGGCTGGGTGCGGGTTGTTGTCGTTTGCGTGACCGTTTGCTGTTGCATAATCGGCGGCGTCACTGTAGGCGCTGCGGAAACAGGCGACGCATAGCTTGGCGCCGAAGAGTATACCGGCGCAGGTGCGGCCATCACGGCAGGTTGACTTGGTGGCATCACAATTTGCGGTGCGACAGGCACGGAACGCACCGGTGCCGCTGTGACAGGTGTCGGGGCATTGTAAGCACTTGGAGGTGTTAATTGTATAACAGGAGCCGCGACTGATGGAGCAGGGGCCGGAGCCATGGGCGCAGTTGTCTGGGAGCTGATAATAACGGGCGCATCGTTCGGGTTTTCAAAGCCGTTTGGCGCAGCCAAAGGCGTTGATTCGATCGCATTATTTATAGTGGTATTGTATGAAGGTGTTGGCGGCGTTAAAGCAATTGGCGCATCATAATTCGTAGTTGGAATGTTTTCGAGCACATCAAGGTTGACTTCAACCGACGAAGAATCCCCGTATTGGGCAAAAGCAGGCGTAACTGAAAACAAGGCTGCCGTCAGCAGTGTTGTTGTGAATAACAGTTTTTTGAAAGCGCCTGCGCTCATGATACAGCCTTTTCCTGATGCTTTGCGTTTTTATTATAACCTTTTAGAACCAATTGACGCAATTCATTATGAATGTGCCCGTTTGTCACACAATAGTTACCGGCATAGATGTCATTTTCCTTACCGTTTTCAAGATCTGTAAAACGTCCGCGGGCCTCTGATACGATGACTTTCGCCGCGGCGACATCCCATGGATGTACACCATATCCCCAATATCCGTCTATCTTACCGGCGGCAACGTAGCTCATAGATAGGGCGCAAGACCCAAGGCGGCGTAATCCACCGCAATAGGGACCAACTGTCTCAAATTCTTTACATCCTGAAACGCGGCTGTTTCCGGCAGAAATAACGCAGTCCGACATCTTCGAATAACGTGTAACTTCAAGGCGTTTATTGTTTAAAAAAGCACCTTGTCCGCGTTCAGCCCAGAATAATTCGTCTGAAATAGGGTTGTAAACCACGCCGGCTGTAATCTGGCCCTTTTCTTCGGCAGCGATTGAGATCGCCCAAAAAGGAATGCCACGCAGAAAATTTTTGGTGCCGTCCAATGGGTCAATGATAAAGCGACGATCGGGATCTTCACCTTTCTTCTCGCCGCTTTCTTCCATCAAAAAGCCGAATTTCGGGCGGGCCTTGGAAAGTTCGTAATGCAGAGTTTCTTCAGCCTTTAAATCAGCGGCAGAAACGAAGTCGGCGGGGCCTTTTTTTGAAACCTGTAGATTTTCGACCTCGCCAAAGTCACGTGTTAGTTGACGACCGGCCTTTTCAGCGGCCTTAATCATAACGGTAATTAATGCGGATCGGCGTGTAAAACTCATATCAGGGGGCTTTCGTGTTTTTGATTAATCTTTGGCGCGTTCGACATAGGTGCCATCAGCCGTTTTAACGACGATACGTGTGCCGGCCTCAATGTGCGGGGGCAGCATAACTTTTTGCCCATTATCAAGTATTCCCGGTTTATAGGATGATGATGCAGTTTGCCCTTTAATAACAGGTTCAGCCTCGACAACTTCAAAGATGGCGCTGTCGGGTAGGTCAACCGCCAATGGGCCGCTTTCATGCATCGCAACAGAACAAATCATACCGTCCTGCAGGTATGCTGCCGGATCGCCGATAAGCTCGCGGTTAATGATAATCTGCTCGTATGTTTTCTGGTTCATAAAGTGATGATCATCCCCTTCAGCATACAGGAACTGGAATTCAACGCCTTCAACGTGGGCTTTTTCAACTGTTTCCTGTGTTCTGAAGCGAACATTTGTTTTGTTGCCGGTGTCAATGTCGCGCATTTCAACCTGAACGACGGATGCACCCTTACCGGGTTGCATGATATCACTTTTTAAAACAGTCCAGAGTTTATCGTTATATTCAATGATATTGCCGGAGCGAATATTGATCGCGTTAATTTTCATGGTATCCCCATCGTTGCATTATTGTTCAGTCCTTATTTTTTAAGGCCTCGTCGTTGTTTTGTCTAGAGCTAATTGCGTTGCCGAGCGCTTGCAAGGCGTCTTTCAGGCCCTCATTCTCGACGTTAGAAACGCTTTTGCTGATTTCTTCTTTCTTTTCTTTTGAAACGGGCTTTTTAACCTGTATGTGGCGGCTGGTTTCTGATATCTGCGTATGCGGTCTATGCACAAGTTGAATGTCTTCTATGGCGGCAAAACCCATAAATTGATTAAGTTTTTCAATAAGTAGATCTTTTTGCATCAAAAGATCTTGAGCACGGGCGCTGGAAACGGCAAGCTTTAGAACCGCGCTATTCTGTTTACCGGCAGACCGTTTAAATTTTAATTCGATGGGTAAGCTATATGATGCGGTCTCTTCGCCGACAATCGTAAACCAGTTTTCGACAAGCTGACTGTAGAGCATTGATTTTTTGCCAAAAATCGGGTCCGATATATTTTTCACGATGCCGGAGAGACGGCGCGGCTTGTTATGCATGGTTAAAATCCGTATATAGTAATGCTATGGAAGATACACGATCTGTTAAATTGCTACAAGATAAACTGCTGGAATGGTACGGCCGTCATCGCCGCCAGATGCCATGGCGTGCGGAAGAGGGGCAAAGCCCCGATCCATATCATGCCTGGTTGTCTGAGATCATGTTGCAGCAAACAACGGTAACAGCGGTAAAACCGTATTTTGAAAAATTCGTAAAGCGCTGGCCAAATGTTCGTGATCTTGCACAAGCGGATCAGGATGATGTCATGCATATGTGGGCTGGGCTGGGATATTATGCCCGCGCCCGTAATCTGCATAAATGTGCAAAAGTGGTTGTAAATGAATATGATGGGCACTTTCCCGACGACCACGCAAAGCTGCTGGCGTTGCCGGGGGTTGGCCCATATACGGCAGCTGCCATTTCCTCGATTGCTTTTAACCAAGACTATACTGCGGTTGACGGAAATGTAGAACGTGTGGTGGCGAGATTTTACGCTGTCAAAAAGCCGCTGTCAGATGTCAAAAAGGATATAAAAGAAAAGGCCGAACATTTGGGGCGGGGGAACCCCAGCCCATGCGATTTTACGCAGGCATTTATGGAGCTGGGGGCGACAATCTGCACGCCAAAGTCACCAAAATGTGTTCTATGCCCATGGCAGACGGAATGCGAAGGACGTAAAAAGGGCATTGCTGAAAGCCTACCCGTGAAAAAAGCAAAATCAGCCAAACCGAAACGGGATGGACAAATATACTGGGTTACAAATGACAAAGGGCAGGTTCTGGTCAGAAAAAGGCCTGCAGAGGGGCTATTGGGCGGTATGATAGAGTTTCCCTCAAAGGGATGGGATGGTCGTGATCAGGATATCGACCACGATGATTTTCAGCGCATAGGTTTGGTAAAAGAAAAAGTCAGACATGTTTTTACACATTTCGAGTTGTCACTGGAAATTGTTAAGTACAGATTTTCGGGGGATCTGCCCGATAGTGCGTATCAATGGTATAAACTGGAAAAGCTGGAAGATCTGGCTTTGCCGTCAGTCATGAAAAAAGTTTGGAAAATGGCTGTTTCTTAATATATTTCGAGGTATACTAAAGCAATGAAACAAAAGCTTTTATTTGCAGTCTTTTTATCCTTTGTAATGATCGTGTCCACCACGCACGTGCAGGCGAATACAATCGGACGCGGCTTTTCACCCATTGATTTTAGGGCGCTGACGCAAACTTATTTCTCGATGTACAAGGGTGGAAATCCTGGTGATGATATGCTGGATGAATACGCAAAAATGGCCTATTGCGACCTTTATCAAAAATATTTTACCAATGACTTTGAATGGGAAAAAATAAGAAATCATATCAAGGGAGACCTTGAAAAATATGCCTCCAATATTCAGACCGACTACGAAATAGTCGGGGATGTTTCCCTGGACCGATATAATTTTGATCGCAAAGGATTCCCTGTAGTCGGTGAGGGCCACCATGAAAATGTGGGAAAATTATATCTGTTTTCCAGCGGTACGATTTTCTCGTTTTGTGGTCAAAGTAAAGAATCCCCGATATTGCCGGCATCGTATACGGTCAGTCTCTTTAATCCTTTCTCGGTAGATATACTGCGCGTTTCCCCTGAGGTTGCAAAGGATGTAGTTGCGCGCTTTTATCAAGATAAAAAGAAGCAGTATAAAAGAGTTTTTGCACGATATCGCGTGAAGCTATATGACCTTAACCGTACTTACCAGCAAGATGGATTGGTGGCTGAATTTCAGGGTGAAATCCTATCGATCGACTATTTTATAGACCCTGAGCTTACGCAAAAGTTTCACACAATCGATTTTCACGCGCTATCAGAAGAATAAAGCTCCTGCCGTAATTCTTGTCTTAGGTTATCAATAGATACAGCCCTTCCGGCTTTTTCAAAATGCCAGAATGTCCAGCCATTGCATGATGGTGCGCCTTGCAAGGCAGCACCGACCTGATGGATAGAACCGCGTTGCTGCCCTTGTGGATTGCGTGCGATCAGGTGACCATCGGCACGCACACGTGCAGTATATCGTCTGTTATGATCAAACAGAACTGTTCCCGGTTCCAGCAGGCCATGTTCTATAAGCTGTCCAAAGGGCACACGAGGCTGTTTACGTTTATTTACAGGTTTAATGATCGTTGAGTCATCATTGAAGGTGATCCCATCAAGCCTTTGTTTTGCATGGCGAATATAGTCATCTTCCTGCTCGATCCCAATGAAGTGACGCCCCAATTTTTTAGCGACGGCACCTGTTGTGCCTGTGCCGAAAAACGGATCAAGCACCAGATCACCCATATCAGTTGTTGACATGATGACGCGGTGAAGCAGGGCCTCCGGCTTTTGTGTCGGATGGGCCTTTTTACCATCGTCACCTTTCAGGCGTTCGCCGCCACTGCAGATCGGCATAGTCCAGTCACTACGCATTTGCAACTCGTCGTTCATGGCCTTCATGGCCTCGTAATTAAAGCAGTATTTGGAATCCTTTGACTTCGAAGCCCAGATCATAGTTTCGTGCGCGTTGCAGAAACGACGTCCGCGGAAATTGGGCATAGGATTGGTTTTTGTCCATATAATGTCGTTTAAAACCCAGAACCCCATATCCTGAAGCGCAACGCCAAGGCGGAATACGTTATGATAGCTACCGATAACCCAGATTGCACCGTCATCCTTAAGAATGCGCCGTGCGGCTGACAGCCATTCACGTGTGAATTGATCGTAAGCGGCGAGGCTATCAAATTTATCCCATTCGTCATCAACGGCATCAACCTTGGTATTGTTTGGGCGATGAAGATCGCCATTCAGTTGAAGGTTATAGGGCGGATCGGCGAAAATAAGGTCGACTGAACGAGCGGGCAGCCCCTTCATCATGTCAATACAGTTCCCCTTCAGAATGACATCTTTGGGTAGGTCATCAAATTCATGGCCTGTTTTTTTGCTGTCTATAACCTTTGTATTCATCACATGTACCCCGTGGGCTGTTTACACTCTCTACCCTTATATGATGAATCATTTGCGAATCGCTGTCAAGCAGTATCGACTATAAAAAACTCAATAGAGTCAGTAACTTGTTGAAAGAACCTCATAAACGGGCTTAAAAGTTTTCCTGTGGTGTGGAGTTGCGCCCTGGATTTTTAGGGCTTCGAGGTGTTGTTTTGTTCCATAGCCGGCATTTCGATCCCAGCCGTAAGAGGGATAAGTCTTGGCAAGTTCTTGCATAAGCTTGTCGCGATACGTTTTGGCTACGATGGATGCGGCGGCAATCGAAAAGGACTTTTGATCGCCTTTAACAACTGTTTGGGTGGAGCATGATATTTGGGGGGCTTTGTTTCCGTCAATCAAAGCCATTACCGGGGCATCGGATATGGCGCATAGTTGTTCGTAGGCGCGGCGCATGGCAATAAATGTTGCTTGATATATGTTATGCTCGTCTATTTCAGCGACATTTGCGGCGCCAATACCGATCAGGGCAATATCCTGTAATTCACTGTTTATAAGCTCACGTTTTTTAGCGCTTAGCTTTTTACTATCATTGATAAGCTTTAAGCATTCGGAGGTTCGGGCCTGTGGTTTCAGGATTACAGCTGCTGCGACAACCGGCCCTGCAAGCGGGCCACGTCCCACTTCATCAATGCCGCAAACCTGCCCCAGATGGCAGTCTTCCAATGTAAAATTAGGAAATGTCATGATTGTTTACGTGCGATTACGTGCTGATAGGGCAGGAAGCGTCTGTATCTTTTTACCACTTTAAAGCCGTTTCGTTTTAAAAGTGTGTCGAGCCCTTCGCGTGAAATATAGTGCGTGCGCTCGGGATAGCGGACTTCTTTCCACTTTAGAAAATTACTGGGTGCCATAAAATGGTTGCCATCACACAGGCTGAAATACACAGCTGCTTTATCATTCAGGATTTTAAGAAGGTTTTGAAGGTATTCATCAGGACTGTTTGTATATTCAAGGCCGTGATAGCAGATGGCGCTATCAAATTTTTCGCCGCTGTCTGTGAAGTCTTTCAAGCTCGTGTTAATGAAATAGCCTTTGTTAAATCGCTTTTCAGCAATTTCGATTGCAAAGGGGTTACTGTCTATGCCTGTGATATCAGAAAAGTACCGCATACGGGCCAGTTCAGTGCGGTATCCGTTATGGCATTTTACATCAATGCATTTTGGGCCTTGCGCGGCTGCTTTGAGATCCTGAAGGTGTTTTTTAAAGTGTTTTTTTTCCAGATTATGTGGGAAAGGTGCAAGTTGGGCCGTACGGCTTGAATCTAAATATTCGCTAATGAATTCATCATCCGGGATAGGGGTGGTTGTAACAGAACCGCAATGTTGGCAGGCCAGAAACTCAAGGTCTTCGAAAACCGAAAGTTGAAAGGCATCACTCGTTTTTTGACAAATGAGGCAAGTGAACTCAGGTAGATCCTTTTTAATTTCCTCAAGCATTATCGCTAAGCCTCCCGACGATTAATAAGCTGTCTGTTAGACTATAGCCGTACCCATAGCCGAAACCGCTGGCGCCAGTGCCTTTTTTCAAGTTGCCCTGACTATATTGATGTGCGTGGACACCGCGCAAAATAGGAGTGATGGAAATAACTTCATAGCCTTCAGCGGCAAGCTTATTGCAGGCCTTTTCAAGATTAAGACCGACTTCGACGCTGTTCGGATCCGTGTCTGAGGCTATACCCGTTGGCATTTGTTCTTCCACGTATTCATATACGGGCTCTTCCTTTAAAACGCGTTCGGGGTTCAATATGCCTTTGGTTTTTTGCACGGTTTTTGTGCCCGTCTGGCGGCGAATTGTACGGGTTTCGTAGGCTTCATCCATTAAAACGGGAATCAGAATATGTTTGTATGTAGGTTTTTCACTGCTCATCCTGACTATATCTTAGCCCAGTCAGCGGTATTAGAAAAGTTTGTTTTAGCTGTTTAAAGGGTCAAAAGGTCCGTTTTCTTCTTCGATCACTTCAATTTTTTTAAGCTTTCGATTCTTTTGGATATATTTATTCAATTCACGCAGGATTTCTGTGACGCCATCACCGCTGACGGCAGATAGCAACATAACCGGCTTGCTTATGGCATCTTCCAGTGTTTTGCGCTGGTCTTCCGCCAATTCATCTCCCAAAGCATCTGCCTTATTGAGGCCTATAATTTCAGGTTTGTCGGCCAGACCACCACCATAGAGCTTAAGTTCGTTGCGAATGGTTTTGTAATTTTTAACAATATCATCAGCGGTACTATCGATTAGATGTAATAAAACCGATGTGCGTTCAACGTGCCCTAGAAAACGATCGCCAATACCGTGACCTTCGTGCGCGCCTTCGATTAATCCGGGAATGTCCGCCATAACGAATTCTGTATTATCGACATAAACGACGCCAAGATTCGGGTGGATCGTTGTAAAAGGATAATCGGCAATTTTCGGCTTGGCCCTGCTGCAGGCGGCCAAAAACGTTGATTTACCCGCATTTGGTAATCCCAAAAGGCCGGAATCAGCAATCAGTTTCAATCGCAGCCAGACAGCCATTTCTTCGCCCGGCCAGCCGGGGGTTGATTTGCGCGGGGCCTGATTGGTTGAAGATTTATAATGCGAATTTCCGTGCCCGCCGTCGCCGCCGCGCATGAACAGAATGCGTTCGCCTGGCTCAGTCAGGTCAGCCAAAAGCGATTCTTTATCCTCTGACAGAATTTCGGTACCGACTGGCACGCGGATGATTAAATCTTTGCCATCCCGACCTGTTTTGTTGCGTCCTTGGCCGTGGTGACCTTTTTCAGCCTTGAAATGCTGGGTATAGCGAAAATCAATCAGGGTATTCATATTATCGACAACATCAAAATAAATATGACCGCCGCGGCCGCCATTTCCACCGTCTGGCCCGCCATATTCAATATATTTTTCACGGCGGAAACTGACACAGCCTGCGCCGCCGTGGCCACTTTGCAAATATATTTTAGCTTGGTCTAGGAACTTCATTTTATTCTCTGTTGTCTTCAATAAAAAAGGGGCGTTCTGCCCCTTTAGAATGATTATATCAAGGTCGATTTATTCAGCAGCAATAGAAACGTAACTGCGATTGTTCTGACCTTTGTTGAATTTAACTTTGCCGTCGGTCAGTGCAAACAGTGTGTGGTCTTTACCCATACCGACGTTTGTACCGGCGTGAACCTTTGTTCCGCGCTGACGTACCAGAATGTTTCCAGCCAATACAGCTTCGCCGCCGTATTTTTTAACGCCTAATCTGCGGCCAGCCGAGTCGCGACCGTTTCTTGAACTACCACCAGCTTTTTTATGAGCCATTGTCTTGTCCTTCTTTTATCTAATTAACCTTATTACGCCTTGATATCTGTCACGCGCAAAATTGTAACATCCTGACGGTGTCCTTTTTTGCGGCGATAGTTTTGACGACGTTTCTTTTTGAATACGATGATTTTCGGTGCGCGTGCCTGTGCAACAACTTCAGCTGTTACTGCGGCGCCCTTAACAAGTGGTGTTCCCACTGTAGGCTTGCCAGCTTCGCCAACCATCAATACTTCTTCCAATTTAACCTTGTCACCGTCTTTGGCGTCAAGTTTTTCAACGCGGATTACATCGCCTTTAGCAACGCGATATTGTTTTCCACCTGTCTTAATTACTGCAAACATTTTTTTATTCCAGAGTTTGTCTATTAACCATCAAGGTGTGAAATATACGATCTATTACCCATATGTCAAGGCATATTTGCCGATTTTATGATGTTTTTTAGTTTCTTATCGACATTCTAGTTTGATTACTTTCGTAATCCCACCTCCATCATACGTTACAGTGCATTTTGCATCTGAATTAGACGCTGTTTTAAATTCTTGGATAAAATTAGAATATCCATTTTCTGGTGAATAATATCCTAATAATTGCGGTTGGTTGAGGGGCGCGTTTTCCGAGCCTGAAGATATATAAGCGGAAGTGAATGCGACCCCTACAGAGGCAGTGATAAGAACTTCGCTGTTATTAAATGCGCTTTTATATTCTGTGATAGTCGTCGAAGTGTCACGTGAATTTTCAGCGCCAAGAGGTGCGGGCAATCGATATCTTGCTAAAATTTGATTATCTCCGGGTCTTGTGTCTTCTTCAACTTTAAGATTTGTTTCAACAGTTGTTGTATCAGAGGCGGGTTGAATTCCGCAGGCAGCGAGCAAACCGAGTATAGGCGTTATCAACATTTTTTTCATGGTTGTTTTCCTTATATTTTAATCTTCAAAAACTTAACACGCCTTAGACGTTATGTCAAGCAAGGTCAAGTAAAAAAATGCCCGTATGAGCGGGGGACTCATACGGGCGGTATTCGGGTAACCAAGTTGGGGTTTCAGGGGAGTTGAGCTGTAGCCTTGATCACCCGTTATAGTCGATTTGGGGAAATCGACTAAATATTCTCTTTTTCTATTACCAAAAGGACTGATATATAGACTCAATCCAAAAAGAAATTCAAGTTAAAAATTTCTTAATTGACTCTTTTTTACCATAACTGAAAAATAATGCAAGCTCTTTTTCATAAAAAACAAATTTATATTTAAAAAGCCTGTATTTAAAGGGGTATGACCGCCCGCAATAGCTTTAAAAGATCAGTTTTTATACGAATCAAAAAATCTAGGCCGCATTCTTTGATAATGAAGACAGCTTTTCACGAATCTCTTCGCTGTGGTTTTTAACCTTAACCTTGCGCCAAATCTCTGCAATTGTGCCATTCGGTGCAATCAGAAATGTGGCGCGTTCGATTCCCATGTATTTACGGCCATACATAGATTTCTCAACCCATGTGCCATAGGCTTCGCAAATGCTGCCATCTTCATCGCTGACCAATGGAAAGGTCAGATCATATTTTTTGATGAACTTGTCATGTTTTTCAGGGGGATCTTTTGAAACGCCAACGATTTTGGCATTCAGTTTTTCAAAGTCTTTCAGGTCATCACGAAACGCGCAGGCTTCTTTCGTACAGCCCGGGGTGTCATCTTTCGGGTAAAAATAAAGCACGACATATTCACCTTTTAAGTCTGAAAGATTTAAAGTCCCCCCGCCATCTGTCGGGGCTTTAAAATCGGGTGCTTTATCGCCAATTGTTAAGGTCATGTATTCTCTCCTTTTAGTTCCTTATAAATACATATGAACAAATAGGTTGTAAAACCAGCCAAAATACCGGGGGCGGCTTCAAAAAGCTCTGCCGATAGCCCGGAAAAACGCCAGATCATCGCAGTCGACAATCCAACTATTATCATGGCCAACGACTGCATTTCGGAGGGGTGTTTCCCCAAAAACCGTACAATCGCAAGCGGCGCAAAGGCCGCTGCCAAACCGCCCCAAGCGGCAACGACAAGCGTGAAAACGCTTTTCGGGCCATAGATCGCGGTTAAAGTTACAAGTGTTATTATTATAAGTGTGCTGAGTTTGGCTTTGTCGTATTTCCCTTTCCATTTGGGAATAATATTTTGTGACAAGGCCGCGGAACAACTGAGAACTTGAGAATCCGCTGTTGACATCGTCGAGGCGAATAACCCGGCCAGCATCAGTCCGACAATGAAATCAGGCAAATATTCCATTGCCAAAAGGGGCAGGGTCAATTCCGGATCACCCGTATGATCAAGCAACAGGCGCGCCGCCATCGCCGTTAATGTCGTTAGGATGACGAAAACCATGTTCGAGCCTAAAAACACATAATGGGCTTTCTTCGCATCAGACGGGCTGCTGACAGACATAAAGCGAATCATAATGTGTGGCTGACCGCTAATACCGATTCCCCCGAAAAACCATCCCAGCCACAAAAGAAATATGGGCATATATGCATTTGGTATAAAACTGGTAAAACCGGGTTCGATAGACTGAAGGCTTGACCAAAAGCCTAAAGGTCCGCCAGAAGCATAGACTGAGCCGACCAACAAAGCCCCCATAGATAGAACCATCGCTGCCATTTGCGCTGTATCTGTCCATATTGAAGCCCGTATGCCACCACTGTAACTATATAATAGGAGTATTACGGCACCGATCAGTGCGCCCGCAGCTTCGTGCCAGCGGAACAACACTGTCAGGGCCTTGCTGCCCGCTGTTAATTGGGCCGCGGCATAAATTCCAAGGAAAATGATCGTAATCAGGCCTGCGATGGGAACAAGCTTGCTGAAGCTTTTGTTTTTTCGAAAGTCATCCAACAAATCGGTATAGCTTTCAAAACGATGCGTGTCAGATAAATGCTTAGTCTTAGATGCCATTTTAGGAAGAAAAAAGAAATAGGCTGTATACATGCCTAAAAAAAGCCATATTCCCGATAGTCCGTTCAGATATATCATTCCGACATATCCGATAAAAGTAAAACCACTTTTTTCAGATGCGCAGGCGGATAAGCCTGCAAGCCACGGGTTTACATTCCGTCCTGCCAATAAGTAATCTTCAGTCGTATTAACATGCCGGCTGGTCGCCCAGAGACCGATGCCAAGAAACAGGGTCAGAAATACTGTAAAGCTTGCAATGATCATGATGAGAAGATGCTATTCCACATGTTAAGAAAAAGCAAAAGGATTTTAGCCTTTAAACAGTTTACATAGCGGAGCCGAATCTATATAGTTTTAAAAAAATCAGGAAAGGCATAATTAATATGATTAAAAATTGGTCCGAAGCAAAAGTAATGGTGACAGGGGTATGCGGAACTGTCGGTAGCGAAGTTTTAAACCAGCTGATTGAAAAAGGGTGCACCAATATTGTTGGTATCGATCATAATGAAAACGAGCTTTTCTTTTTAAATCAAAAATTTTTGGATAATTCGAACGTTCAATTCTATCTGTGTGATATCGAAGACCGTGAAAGCCTGAATATGCGCATGCGTGGCTGTGATGTTGTGTTGCATTGTGCGGCCTTGAAACACGTACCTTTATGCGAGGCGGCCCCGCGTTCAGCAGTCGGAACAAATATTGTAGGTATTCAAAATATCATTGATGCTGCCTTTATCAATAATGTTCAAAAAGTCTTTTTCACTTCATCTGATAAAGCGGTTAACCCGACAAACGTTATGGGTACGACGAAATTGATGGGTGAGCGCCTGATGATCGCAGCAAATGTAACGCGTCGCGGTGATGATTGCCCTGTATTCGGGGTATCGCGCTTTGGCAATGTATTGGGTACAAACGGATCTGTTATTCCGATCTTTAAAAAGCAGATTGAAGCGGGCGGCCCCGTAACGGTTACAGATAAAGATATGACACGCTTTATTATGACGTTGACAGAAGCAACCAATTTGGTTTTAGATTCTGCCTTGCAATTTAAAGGCGGCGAAGTCTTTATCACAAAAATGCCCGTCATCAACATTTATGATTTGGCACAAGTAATGGTACGTGAATTGGCACCGCAGTTCGGACATAAGCCTGAAGATATCGAGATCAAGATCATCGGTCCGCGTCTGGGGGAGAAAATGTTTGAAGAACTTTTGAACTCCGAAGAAGTGCGCCGCACTTTGGAAAGCGAAGATTTCTTTATCGTCAGACCGGCCTTGGAAGAAGATCAAAGCAAATTTGTATACGAAGATATGCCGACAGCACAGGCCGCAATCCCATATACATCAGAGAATGCACCTGCAATGACACAGGACGAGTTGCGTGACTTCCTATACGAACACGGTCTGATGGAACGCGTAGAAGGCGACGTGATTACAAATCCAGTACTGAAAGTAGTTTAATCATGAGAATTTTGATTTTAGGCGGGGACGGGTACCTCGGTTGGCCGTCATCAATGCATTTTGCAAATAAAGGTCATGAGGTTTGGTCTGTCGATAACTATCTGCGCCGTGATATTGCGAGCGAGACGGATTCTGATCCATTGTTCCCGAACCCGAAATTGCCAGAGCGCGCAAAGATTTTTGAAGCCGCCTGTGGTAAAAAAATCAACGTCGTGGAAGGCGACTGTGCTGATTTTGAATTCATGTCAGAGCTGTTTGAAAAAGTTCAGCCTGAAGCCGTTATCCACTATGCAGAACAACCATCTGCACCATATTCTATGCGCGGTTTTGATGAAGCATCGCTGACGCTGGATAATAACCTGAAAGCCACATTCAATGTGATCTGGGCCATCATGAAATATGCACCGGATTGTCACCTGATCAAACTGGGTACAATGGGCGAATACGGTACGCCGAATATTGATATTGAAGAAGGCTGGCTGGATGTCGAGCATAAAGGCCGCAAACAAAAATTCCTATATCCTCGCCAAGCGGGCAGTTTGTACCACACAACAAAAGTTCTTGATACTGATTTACTTTGGTTTTATGTGCGCACACACGAGTTGCGCGTAACAGACCTGATGCAGGGGCCTGTATATGGCTTTATCACGCCAGAGGCCGAAATGGATGATCGCCTGAAGCCGAATTTCCATTACGATGATATTTTTGGTACGTTGATTAACCGTTTCCTTGTACAGGCCGTTAGCGGCACGCCATTGACAGTATACGGCAAGGGCGGTCAAACACGTGGCTATCTTGATATTCGCGATACGTTGCAGTGTGTTGAACTGGCGCTTAAAAACCCGGTTGAAAAAGGTGAGATGCGCATTTTGAACCAGTTCGTTGAACAGTTCAGTGTTAATGAAATGGCTGACCGTGTTAAAACGGTTGGTGATCATATGGGGCTGAATGTCGAGGTTAAATCAATTCCGAACCCTCGCAAAGAAGCGGAAGACCATTATTATAATGCTGCAAATACCGGGTTTAAGGAATTGGGCTTGAAACCACATATTCTGACAGATGATGTTCTGGCAGAGATGTTGGGACAAGTGGCAGACTATAAAGGTCAAATCGATAAAGATAAGATCATGCCCCGTGTCAGTTGGAATAAAGTCGCCTGATATTGACTTTTTACCGTAACGCTATATTCTTAGCTTCAAATCAAAATTGAAGGAGAATGACAATGCGCACAATTCGTGACGAATTTAACAGCCACTATTATGGCATCAAAAGCCAATTTGATAACACAACACCTTTGGTGAATAGTTTGGCAGGCTATGGCACGGCAGGTGTGGTCAGTTTTGTAGGCAGCATTACCGGCCTGGTTTTGGCAGGCGTGGGTATGGTTGGAACCGCTGCAACAGTAGGTAGTTTTGTCGGTTTGGCGGCTTTTGGGATTACTGTTGCAACGCTGGTAACCGGCGGGCGTGTTGTGCCAACAATGACAGCAGGTGCATTGGGTGGTATCGCAACACCATTTACAGCTGCTGCAAAGGGCATTAAATCAGTTTTTCAGGGTAAAACGACAGCACCAAAGCAAAATCCTGATAGACCCAGACCTTACTGATTTCTATAGTTTTTTTGTTCTGTTAGCCGTGTTGCGTAATAATGTAACGCGAGGAGCGCAAACCAAATTACGAGACATAGGTTTTGGGATACATCGAATTTCCAAAGCAAAAGCCCTGCAATACTGTAGAAAGCCGACAGGCCGATTAAAATCATCGGTACAAGTGGTATTTTTATGCCCCGCACCTTTAAAAGGTGGTGGAAGTGACTTGTATCTGCTGCAAAAATCGAAAGGCCTTTGCTGAAGCGTTTTGCCATTACAACCAACATGTCAAAAATCGGATACCCCAGTATAAAGGCATATATTATAGGCGATGGTAATGCCGTATTTGCGCTATATTCATTTCCAAGGCTTACGGCACAGTATGCTATTGCGAATGAGATGCTGAGGCTGCCGCCATCTCCAAGGAAAATCAGAGCTTTTCTTCGTAGTGGGCTGCGCATGTTCAAAACCAAAAAGCCAAGCGTTGCCATCGTCAGGATTAATAGAATATCCTGAAGCTGTATTAATTCGGCCGTGAATGCGATGAGCCATAAAAAAATAAAGGTTGAAACGGCGACGCCGCCACTAAGACCATCAATACCATCAATCATATTAAAGGCATTAATATATGCCAGAATGCAAATAAGTGTAAAAACAGAGGCCAGATCCCCCAAACTGAAAACATCGTTACCGCTTAGGTGCCCGAGATTGTGAAGGGCGAAGTCAAAAAGATAAATAACACCTGCAGAAATCAGCACCTGCATAGATAATTTGGTTAAAGCGGGGATGTTTTTTGCATCGTCCCACATTCCAAGCGCGACATATAAAGCCATCCCCCACAAAAGAGGGGTAATGTTATCGAGGGGGCTGATAAACCAAATCGTGGATACGATTATAGCCGATAGAACAATAGCAGCACCACCAACCAGAGATGGGTTCCCGTGATGATCTTTGCGCTCCTCTTTTCCTGAAAAGTCAATCAGCCCGAGTTTGGGGGCAAGGCGTCTAAGAGCCAAACAGGAACCAAAACTCAACCCAAATGCAATGATGGACAGTAAAAGTAATGAAATATAAATCATGGCCACATAATAGGTATTTTTTTTTCAATTAAAAAGTTTTATCTTTTACACATGAAAAAATTACATTACAGCGTCTTGAAAAGACTTAATAAGCTATTACGTCCACAGTTCTCTGTGGTAAGACGCAATAGCGTCAGGCTTTTGTTAAACAAATATAACTGGATAGATAACCGCCTGTTGTGTTTTAGGTCTTACGAGAAGAAAAATATCGACTTTATGCTTGATAGTCTTAAGAACGAAGGATTTGAGCGGTTCTTAGATATAGGAGCCAATATCGGGTATTTTTCATTGATGGCAGCCAAGAAGACAGACGTTGCCAATATTATGGCCTTCGAGCCTATGTCGAAAAATTTCTATCAACTTTGCACGAACATACTTCTAAACGGTTTTTCAGGTCGTATACTTCCTGTCAATAAGGCTTTATCGGATAAAAATGAAGTTTCTGAAATTCATTATGATATCCACTCTACGGGCATAGGCACCTTGAAACCTGATCAAACTGTCAGAGATAAAAGGGATTATAACCAGTCTGAAATGATAAAATGTATCCGTTTTGATGATATGTATGATTTTCAAAACGAAAAAATATTTATCAAGATGGATGTAGAACAATTTGAATTGCATGTTTTAAAGGGTATGCCGGATTTCTTAAAACAGAACCGTATATGGTTGATGATTGAAATTAACGATGAAACATCACCCGTCTTTGCTTTCCTGAAAAAATCAGGTTTCAAAAAAATAGACAGTGATACGGACGACTTTGTATTCTCAAATTTTGCCTGATTTTGCACTTTAGGTTGTTGATTTCCGTAACTGGATAAGTTATTTTGTATTTTCTAGCATGGAATTAAACAATGAAGACTGAACAACAAAAACTATCAGTTCAAAGACGGGATTTTGCCAAAGACTACCAGTATTTGCGCGGATACGAGCTTATGTCAGCTTTTCTTAAAGACATTATGCCGGGCGAACTTGCATTAGTCTCATCATTTGGCGCAGAGTCTGCCATACTTCTTCATATGGTGTCCCGCATAGCACCTGATACACCGGTCATTTTTCTTGAGACCGGGAAGCTATTTGAGCAAACCCTGAGCTATAAAGAGCAACTGATTAAAGTTTTTGGGCTATCTAACGTGCAGTCAGCTTATCCTAATGGCGGCAGACTGGGCAAGCATGACCCAAAGGGACGCCTATGGCAGCAGGATCCGGATATGTGCTGTCACATTCGTAAGACACTGCCTTTACAAGAGGCTTTGCAACCATTTTCCGGATGGATCACAGGACGTAAACATTATCAAAGTAAATTAAGAGCAATGTTGCCCGCGATTGAAGATGACGGAGATCAGATCAAATTAAATCCGCTAATTGATTATACGCCGGAAGATATTCGTGTTTATTTCGAGCAGCATAACTTGCCCAAACATCCGTTGTTTTCTAAAGGTTATAAATCTATCGGGTGTGAGCCTTGTACAGCAAAGTCAGCGGATAATGGTAATGTAAGATCGGGGCGGTGGCAACATGCACCGAACAAAACCGAATGCGGAATTCACATAGAAGGCGGAAAAGTTATTCGAATACGCGAAGACAATAATTAAGTTACGCCGCGCTCTATTTCATATGCCAGCCATGACTGATAATTAAAGATTGTCCTGTAAGTGCATTTGTTTCGAAACCTGCAAACATTACAGCGGCATCCGCAACGTCATCCATAGTCGTAAATTCTTTATCCACTGTATTGCCCAGCATAACTCTTTCAATCACTTCTTTTTCAGAGACACCAAGGTCTCTGGCTTGTTCAGGAATTTGTTTTTTTACTAAAGGTGTTTCAACGAAGCCCGGGCAGATTACATTAGAACGTACGTTATATTTAGCGCCTTCCTTTGCCATGACCCGCGCAAGGCCCAATACGCCATGTTTAGCGGCAACATATGCACTTTTGAGGGGGGATGCTTCATGACTGTGTACAGAGCCCATATAGATTAAGCTGCCGCTTTTTTTTGGGTACATATGTTTCACGCATGCCTTGGTTGTTAAAAAGGCACCATCAAGGTGAATGGAGATCATCTTTTGCCATTCTTTGTAAGAAAACTCTTCAATCGGATGTACAATTTGTATGCCTGCGTTACTGACCAGAATATCAACGCCTCCCCACTTGTCTGCAACGCTATCAATGCCGTTGTTAACTGCATCTTCATTGCTGACATCCATTTTAACAGCGATTGCATTTTCGCCAAGTTCGTGCGCGGCGTCTTCAGCTTTCTTAAGGTTTATATCGCACAATGCAACTTTCGCCCCTTCTGCCACATATCTTTTGGCGATCTGAAATCCCAGACCGCTTGAGGCTCCGGTTACAATTGCGACTTTATCTTGAAGCTTGTTCATACGTACGTTCCCTATTTAACTTTGTGCGCGATAATAGGGTTTATGTCGTCATAAGACAATATGATTTTAGGAGTTATTCATCCTTGAGGGCTTTTTCGAGTGACGATTTCTTGTCTTTGTAATATGAGGCAACATCATTTAGCTGAATGTTCGTGCTCTTGACGTATTTTTCAAAGATTTTCTCATCTTCAGGCAACTCAGCGGAAGATTCCTCCGTAGCCTCAAACTCCATCTGGTCTAGCAAGATAGCTTTCAGGATATCTGATTGCTTCTGATCGTTTTCGTCCGTTTCCTTGCTTTCGGTTTGATCTGCATTCTCTGTACCATTATCAACAGGTAAATTATCTCTCAGGATCATTTCAGCCCGGTCGAACAGCGCGGCAAAATCAGGCGTGTTATCGTGATCAATTTTATCTGTAACTTCTTGTTTGATGATCTGACGAACATCTGTTCCGTAGAAAACGTTATTAAATTGCGGTCCTGATGCATTTCTGATCAATTCAGAGCTACCCGTATCACCGTTTTGGGGCGCATTAACATTAAATAGGGCCGCATTAATTGGCAAATTACTCTTAATATTATCTTGTGCGACTGATATCTGATTAACAAACCCGTTATCGCTTCCGACGATCGGCGGAGTTTCGTTCATATCTCCAAGATAGATAGTAATAGTCTCATCAAACGAATATTCTCCATCGGAAACGCGGAATGTAACGTCATAGCTGTGTGGATGAACTTCATAGTCCATCGCCTGCTTGACGTAGAGACTTTTTCCATTAATACCAAACAAGGAGCTCATGGGGCCTACAATACTCATTGTAAGGGCCGGTCCGTCCGTATCTGCAGCACCCCATACAGATATTAATGATCCAGGTTTCTGATTCTCAATAAAGGCATCTTTTGTGACCCATATATCGGTTGGGGGGTCATTTTGTGGAATAATCGTAATATTGAACGTTTCTATCGGCAGTGTATAGAAACCATCTGTAACCTCAAACTTGAAGCTGTCCGCTGTTGTTTCGCTTCCGTCATGGTGGTAGATCAAACGCCCGTTTGTAATGTCATCTTGTGTGAAGGATGTGATCGCAACACCGGGGTTTGTGTTTAACTCCAATTGGCCATTTATAGGCAATTTGGTGATAGTGAATACAAGATCTGTGTCCGGTGTATCAAAGTCTGTTACGAGTAATTCGGCTGTCGTAATCGGGTTATTGTCTGATAGGGCAAAGATCGTTCCCTCCAGAACCGTCATACCCGTGTTGTTAGTTAGCTGCGGTAGGAACTCGATATTTATCACAACGGTATCCAAATCAGGCGTTGCACCATCTTCTCCACCATCAGCCAGCGAAACGTCAAAGCTACCGGTTAGGGTGTTGGTGTTATCGTGGATAAACTGTACCAAACCATCGTTTACATCTTGTTGTGTAAATGTCAGGGCAGGCACGCCATTTACAAGCAAGGTACCATTTTGAACATTGCTTGCCGTAAATGTAATTTCTGCATCGATATCATCCGGGTCAGTCCCTTGCAGGATCGTTGAATCGAAGGTTAATGTCCCGCCGACCTCTATAGACGCTGGAATATTTGTTGTAACCTGCGGTTTATCGTTTTGCGGGATAATTGTGAAATCAAAAGTTTCAATCGGTAATGTGTAATATCCGTCGTAAACTTCAAAGTTAAAACTATCTACTGTCGTTTCAGATCCGTCGTGTACGTAAACTAAGCGGTTATTGGCTAAATCGTCCTGTGTGAAAGACGTTATGGCAGTGCCCGGTGCTGTTGTTAATTCTAACTGGCCATTTATAGGTGCAGATGTAAGATTGAAGAATATGGCATTATCCGCTGTATCGAAATCACTTACGGATAGCATCGCAGTTGTAATTGTATTTACTGACGGGTTATCCGGAGTGGCTTCCAGAACTGTTGTACCAGTATTCACATCCAGCGAAGGTGGGTGCAAAATATCGATTGTGAATGTGTCTGTATCGGGAACAGCCCCATCTTCCAAACCATCCGCAAGCGATATATCGAAACTACCTGTCAATGTTAGCGACCCGTCATGTGTAAACTCGACGAGTCCGTCGTTGATATCCTGTTGTGTGAATGTCAGTGCGGGGACGCCGCCTACAGTCAGGATACCATTCTGAATATTAGTGGCTGTAAAGGTAATGTCCGTGTCTAAATCATCAGGGTCTGTTCCCTCAAGTGTCGTATTATCGATCAGAAGCGCTGTTCCGACTGGAATTGATCTCTCAATATTCGTCGTAATAATTGCCGGGTCGTTGACAGGGATAATCCCGATTGCGACCGTATCATTTGCGGGCAGGGCGCCGTCTTCGCCGCCGTCAGCAAGGCTAACATCAAAGCCAGCAGTCAGTGTATCTGAACCATCATGTTGGAATATAATCAGTCCATTGTTTACATCGTCCTGCGTAAAGCTTGTAATCGCTACACCCGGCGCAGCCGCGTACTCCAACTGCCCATTCGTAACATTACTAACTGTGTATGTAATGTCTGTATCTAGGTCATCCGCATCGGCACCAGCTAATACGCTATTGTCAATGACTGTGCTTGCACCCTCTAAAATATCTGCTGGGTTTGTAACCGTCAGGGTTGGAGCATCGTTAACAGGTATAACAGTGATGTTAAACGTATCAATTGCTAGAGTTGTTGTCGCATCAGAAACTTCAAAATCAAAACTATCTGAAAGAGTTTCGGAGCCATCATGCACGAACACAACTCTATTGTTAACCAAATCATCTTGGCTAAATGAATTGATTGCTATACCTGGACTTGTCGTTAACTCTAATTGCCCATTAATCGGTAAAGTAGTTATAGTGTAAATCAAATTCGAATCAGCAGTATCGACATCAGAAGAGGAGAGCTCTGCTGTGCTGATGGTAATGGTTGCGCCTTCATCGAGTGTAATGCCGGCATTGGTATCGAGAGATG